>Ga0079992_133575_pt1 | contig 73754 bp, 65 predicted proteins | sample FaiFalFF_MnMetaG_3_FD_69197 | JGI IMG/M metagenome (GOLD analysis project Ga0079992, IMG submission 69197) | Freshwater microbial communities from Yellowstone National Park, Wyoming, USA - Fairy Falls B (FF_Mn_B) MetaG (SPADES assembly) (version 2) | ecosystem: Environmental > Aquatic >...
AAGGCACGCCCACGATGGAACTTACCTATCAGCGTGTGCATTCTGGGTATGGGATGGCGGGTCGGACGCCGTATGGGTGTTGTGTGGCGTTGGGTTTTTCGGGTTCGGGATATGTAGGTTTGATGCCTGTGGTGTTGTTGGACAATATAGTGTTAGAATGGTCGCGTCAGGGCTTGCTAGCTGTCAACGAGGTGTTGGCCCATTACAGGTAGAGAAAGAATGTCCGAAAAATCGCGCTTGCTCTGTGGGTTTGAAGTGTATTCCTAGCGACAGAGAACCGTCCCTCTACCCGACTCGCGCTACGGGCGCGATTGCTGGAACACCCTTAGTGTTGGGTGGGGAGGCGCAATAACCGTTCCGTACTAATGCTGTCCCGTTCCCGCCACGGGTTACCCTGCAGAATGGTTTCGGGACTACCGCCTGTTGTTGGTATTGTAGCACGGGAGAGTACTTCAGAGCGGGGCAGCCCGCACAGCAGGCTGCCCCGCGAACGCGCACCTACACAGCTCGCCTTAGTTCCGATCCTCTGGCGGACCCCACTCGTAGCCCCAGCAGTACCAAGTGTAGACCGCCATCGGGTCAGGGTCAGAACAGCTCGGTTCGGAGTAGTTCGGCTGCCCGCGATCGGTCGGATACAGCTTCTGGTACTGGTACCACTTGGAGTGCCCATCCAGATGCAGCACGACAGAGCCTTCGCTGTGGCGTCCCTTGAAGCTGCCGCCGATGCGTGCCGTCCAGAACTGCGGACCGGGCCACTGCATGCGGCTGGGTGGGAGGTCAATCATCGCCACGGCGCGCGACGGGCGCGTCACTCGCCCCGAGTCAATCGCTGACGGATTGTAGTTGCAGCCGTAAAGCCCGTAGCCCCCCAGCCCGTTATGCACAAGGTAGTCCATCGGCGGGTAGATGTCGTCGAAGTAGTTCTGTCGCCCGCGTGTGGAGACACCCAACCCTACCAACGGGTGATTGGGTGCTGTCATATAGTCGCCGAAGCCGTTGTCGCGTTGCACCACTTGCGCCGCGCCCTGACGAAACGGCGACGACGGGCAGCGCAGGATGTCGCGATTCTTCATGTAGGGCTGAATGCGTGCGCCAAACTGATAGTACTCAGCGAAACAGAAAATCGGCACACGGTTGTCATAGTCGCTGGCGTACATTAGGAGAGCCGTACCTGTCTGACGCAGGTTGTTGATGCACTGCGTCTGGCGGGCTTTCTCACGCGCTTGCGCGAACACTGGGAACAATATCGCCGCAAGGATGGCGATAATCGCGATTACGACCAGAAGCTCGATCAGTGTGAAGCCACGATGCTGTGTTGCCTTCATTGTGTCTTACCTCCTATGGGTGATTTACTGCTGGGAACCAGAACGGTTCCCGACAGGGGTGGCAGGTCTACGGTGATGCGCCCCTGAACTGCCGTGTAAGTCATCTGGGTGGGGGTGTGGGTGCTGACGGCATGCGCCCACTGGGGAACGCCGTTCCACGCAGACACGGTCGCGCGCTGGGGCTGGTCGCTGACATTGACAAGCACCAGCGCGGCGTCGTCTGGGGTGTGACGCACGAAACCGTACAGCCCGCGCGCATCGTCCACCAGCACGGTTGTCCACTCGCCGCGGCGCAGCGCGACCGACCCCTTGCGCAGGGCAATCAGCGCGCGCGTATACTCGAACAGCGCTTGCTCGTCGGGGGTGCGTTCGAATCGCATTGGGCGACGGTTGTCAGGGATGCCGCCGCCGTCCATGCCGATTTCGTCGCCGTAGTAGATGGCGGGCGCGCCAATCGCCGTGAACTGCAGCAACAAGCCCAGCCGCACGCGGTTCAGGTCGCCCCCGCACTCGCGCCGAAAACGCGGCGTGTCGTGGCTGCTGAGCATGTTATACATCGCGTAGAGGCTCTGGCGCGGGTACATCACCTGCAACTGCGCCATGCGCTGGTCGAACTGCGACGGGGTGAGGCTCCTGTGCGCCACGAAGCCCAACACCGCAGCGCGCCACACATAGTTCATCACGCTGTCGAACATATCGCCCTGCAGCCAGCGTCCCGCGTCGTCCCAAATCTCGCCGATAATCACAGCGTCGGGGTTCGCGCGGCGCACAACGGGGCGGAACTCGCGCCAGAACACATCAGGCACTTCGTTGGGCACATCGAGCCGCCAGCCGTCCAAGCGCAACTCGCGCGTCCACCGCTCCACCACGCCCAGCAAATAGCGGCGCACCACAGGGTTCGCGTGGTTCAACTTCGGCATGTACGGAATGTTCCACCACGCCCAGTAGCTGGGGTTCCACTCCACCGCCACAGGGAACCGCTCCACGATGAACCAGTCGCGGAACGGCGATTGCTCCTGATGGCGCAGCAGGTCTTGGAACGCGAAGAAGTAGACGCCGACATGGTTGAACACGCCGTCCAGAATCAAGCGCATGTCGTGCTGGTGCAGCGTCTGGGCGAGTTGGCGGAGGTCTTCGTCCGCGCCGAGGTCAGGGTCGACGCGCTCGTAGTCGTCGGTGTCGTAGTTGTGGTGCGTCACGGAGGCGAACACGGGCGTCAGGTACAGCGCGGTGATGCCCAGCGTGCGCAGGTAGTCCAGCTGCTTGAGGATGCCCTGCAGGTCGCCGCCGTAGAATCCGTCGCCCTCGATGCGCCCCGTGAAGTCAATCGGTTGGCTGGGGTCGGGGTCGTTGGTCGGGTCGGCGTTGTAGAAGCGGTCGGGCATAATCTGGTAGAAGACGGCGTCCTGCACCCAGTCAGGCACTTCGAAACGATTCTCGCCGCGGCGGTGGCGGTAGGTGGCGTTGCCTGCGGGCAGGCGCAGGCGCGTGCGCCCGTCGCGCAGCTCGAACCAATACTCCATATCGGCTTCGGGCAACTGGGCGCGGAAGTAGGTATACAGCGCGTCGCTGACGAACGGCGTCATCGCGAGGCGGCGCGTGCGCCCACCTTGGCGATAGACGAGGGTCGCCTGCGCCACATCGCCTTTGCGCACGCGCAGCCGCAGATAGAGTTGCCCGCCGATGGGGTTGCGGTCGCGCAGGTCGCTGGGGTCGTGGCGGATTGCACTGCGGGTGATTTGCCCGTCGCCGAGCCGCGCGGGGCGGTTGTAGCCGTCTGGCTCCACCCACACGACCGAGTTCAGGTTGCCGTTGCCGTCGTCAATCGCGGGCGCGGTCGGGTCGGTGCGCCAGTCCGTGCCGTTGACTACGAACTTGTATTGGTGCGCGCCTGCAGGCAGGCGCAGCGTCAGCGTCCATACGCGCTTGTCGGCGTTGGGGATCATGGGGGTCAGGCGAGGCTGCCACTGGTTGAAACTGCCCGCGAGGTAGACCACCTCCGCAGGAGTATCTAACTCGATGCGGAACGCGACAGGGTAGGTCGGCTCGTCTGCCCAGCCAGACAGCGCCAGCGCGAACAACAACCCAGCGATACTTTGGCGTCTCCGCATCGTGCAACCCTGCGTCGGGGGTACTCCCCAGTGTATGGATCGGGCGTCGCCGCCCGCCGCGAGAAATCGTATTCTGAACTATATTATAGCATGCGTTGCGCCCTGTGTCAAGGGGGTAGCGCATCCTCACCCATCCTGAAATTTTGCCCCCGATACACTCGTCTAATTGCTGGAGGGTGATTCCGATGAGGAGACACGGATACTGGCTCACACTATGCGGTAGCCTGCTGATGGCTTTGGCGACTCCTTCGGATACGAACACGGTCTCGGACGCTCCCATTCGGCGCGTTGTCGTCTACAAAGATGGACACTGCTTTACCCAACGCGAGCTGGTTGTGAACAGCGCGACGGCGACGCTTGCCGAGTTGCCCCACGCGGTGCTGGGCGCGGTATGGGCATACTCGCGTGACCCGAAGGTGCAGGTGGCGCAACTGCGGGCGAGTTGGTTGGAAGAGAAACGTTTGGTCGCGCCCCAAAATGTGGCGGAACTACTGGTGCTAAACGACGGCGCGGAGGTCACAATGGAACTGATGTTCCCTGCGCCCCAGCCCAACTCGAACCAGCCGATTCAGACCGAGCAGCACTCGGGCAAGCTGCGCGTCTTCAAACCTGCGATTAGCTACAAAGACGCCTACCCGACGCACGACCCGCCTCCTTCGTACACCCCGCAGCCGCTTGTGCCACCACGCCCGCGCAGGGATTGGTACTACGGGTACTACTCTTGGTACCCCTATGGACAGCAGTCTCCGCCCGACTATGTGCAGGACGAGTGGAGCCGCATGGCGAGCCAGTGCAGCTTCGCCTTAGAAACCGCACGCGGGGTGGTGATGTTCACCCCTGCACAGGTCAAGCGGGTGGAGTTTCTGGGCAACTATGTGAAGCAGCGCGAGGCGACGATTCGCCGCCCGCAACTGGAGATACATCTCAACGGCACGAAGACGGGGCAACGCGCGACTGTCGTGCTGGCAGCGCTGGAGCGCGGCATCCGCTGGATTCCCGAGTACCGACTGGTGCTACCCCCAGACGCAGGTGAAGCGACTTTGGAACTGCACGCGACGCTCATCAACGAGTTGTGTGACCTTCAAGATGCAGAGGTTACGCTTGCTGTCGGCGCGCCGCAGTTCTTGATGAAGGACGAAATCTCGCCGCTGGCGATGCGCGAGACCTTTATGCAGCTCTCACGTTGGTTCGGCGAACCTGAAGATGTCTATCAGCGCGCGATTAGCGGCGCGGGCGGATTTGGAGGGTTCGGCGGATTCGGCGGGGCAGTGCCGAACGCTCCGCCCCCACCTGGTATGGGCATATCGCCCAGCTCGACGGCGTCTCCGCTTGAAGCTGTGCCGCAGGACGCCTCGCAAGTGACGGTTCCGTCCCAGCTAAGCCTCACGCCGTTAGGACGTATCACGCTGCCCAAAGGCGCCGTCGCCCAGCACGCGGTGATGCGGCAACCGTTGCCGTGCAAGCGCGTCTGCTTCTGGGCAGTTGACCTCACGCAGCGCGAACGCGAGAGCTACTACTGGTATCGCCCCGATCCGCGGCGATTCCGCACCTTTGAGGAGCTTGCTTACGAACTGATGCAGCGACGCAACCTGTCGGGCGAGGTGCAAGACGCCATCCTACTGGAAAACAAGGGCGACTTGGCGTGGACGACTGCGCCGATTACGGTCGTGCAGAACGGCGCGCCGATTGCGCAGGACATCCTACTGTTCACGCCCCGAGGCGAGGACACGCTGGTGGTATTGGGTCCCGCGCCGCAGGTGAACCTATCGCATACGATGAGCAGCGAGACGCGCGGGCAAGGCTTCGGAAGCCTCGAAACCGAACGGCGCGGCGTCATCCGCGTCACGAACGCCCGCTCCGAGGCGGTGCTGATGGTCGTGCGTGTGCGCTTTCTGGGACACTATCTTAGCGCCACACGCGAGCCATTCCGCATCACGCGCAAAAGCATCGAGGTAGGTGGCAACGACTCGTGGGCGTGGGGGTTGCGCCAAAAGGCGCCGATGAACCCCTTCACGGAGGTGACTTGGGAAGTAATTGTGCCCCCTGGCGTCACGGAGTGGGAGTACCGCTACGAAATTAGGGAGCAATAGCCGATGCAGCGTGTTGAGGCGACGCCTCAGCACTCCAGTGGCGTCGCCTCAATCTGCGCGTTGGGCAGCGTGTAGCGCAGCATCTGCAGCACTTCGGGCGTTGGCGCAACCCGCAGCGACGACTCGATCACGCGCATATGCCCGTTGATGGGCACTTGCACGCGCACGACCGCCTCGCCCGTGTATCGTTCGATGATCTGGCGCAGCAGGCGGATTTGGTCGGCGCGGCAGCGGGCGAGGCGTATCACGATGCGCGGCTCCTCGCTTACCGCACTTGGCTCAGGCGCGAGTTCGATTGCTTCTGCGCGGAACTCCAGTGTACCGTTGCTCTCGCCGTTGCGGTTGCCGTACTCGCTGGACTGAACCTTGCCGCGTATCAGCACGACGCGGTCTTTCTGGATCGCATCGCGGTACTGCTCGTAGGTGTTGGCGAACACAGTGACACGGATGGCACCTGTGAGATCTTCCACCTGCAGGATTGCCATGCGCGCGCCTGTCTTTTTGGAGACGCGCGTTTGGACACTGGTGATGATACCGCCGATGGTCAGCGTCGCGCCTTCGCGCTCCATCGCTTGGGCAATCGGGGTCACCTTACCCGCCAACGCGCGCTGATACGGACGCATCGGATGGTCAGAGAGGTAAACGCCGAGCAGCTCGCGTTCCAACGCGAGTTTCTGCGGGGTAGGCAGATCGTCTACCAGCATCAGTGCGGGCTTGGCGACGGCGACTTCGTCCTGCCCGCTGCCCTCAAACAGCGAGCTCTGCCCCGTCGCCTTCGCGCGGGCAACTGACTGCGCGTAGCCCAAAATCAGGTCCAGCCCGTTCAGCAACTGCGCACGGTTGGGGTGTAGCGACTCGAACGCGCCTGCTTGAATCAGCGCCTCCAGCGTCGCGCGGTTGATTGCGCCTGATTCCTGCATGCGCGCGGCGAAGTCGAAGATGTCGGCAAATGCGCCGTTCGCCTCGCGCTCGCGCAGGATGGCTTCCACTGCCGCCTCACCGACGCCTTTAATTGCACCCAGCCCAAACCGAATTGCGTGGTCGTAGGTAGAGGCTTGGGCGCGGCGGCGTCCACGCGAGGCGCGCTCCCCTGGCTCCTCCAGCGGCTCAATTGTGAACCCCGCCTGGCTACGGTTGATGTCGGGTGGTAGCACGCGAATACCCATTGTTTGGCACTCATCGATAAACGCTGCTACCTTATCCGTCTTGTCCTTGAACACTGCCATCAGAGCCGCCATATATTCGACGGGGTAGTTCGCCTTCAAGTAGGCGGTCTGATAGGCGACATGGGCGTAGCAGACGGCGTGCGCCTTGTTGAAGGCGTAGCCCGCGAACGGCTCGATGAGGTCGAACAGGCGGTTCGCTTCGTCCTCGTCGATGCCTTTGGCGCGTGCGCCCTCGACGAACTCGGCGCGCATGCGGCGCATCTCGTCGGGCTTCTTCTTGCCCATTGCGCGGCGTAGAATGTCCGCCTTGCCCAGCGAAAAGCCTGCCAACGCTTGCACCACTTTCAGCACCTGGTCTTGGTACACAATCACGCCATAGGTCTCCTTTAGAATCGGCTCCAGCCACGGGTGAGGGTACTCGATAGGCTCGCGTCCGTGCTTGCGGTTGATGTAGGTGGGGATATGCTCCATCGGTCCAGGGCGGTAGAGGGCAACCATTGCCGCAAGCTCACGCACATTCTGCGGGCGCAGTTGCTGGATGTAGCGGCGCATGCCTGCGCTTTCCAGTTGGAACACGCCTGTGGTCTCGCCGCGCCCCAGCATCTCGTAGGTCTTGGCGTCGTCCAGCGGCAGGTTGCGCAGGTCGATCTCGATACCGCGCGTGCGCTTGATGTTCTCCACCGTTTGTGCCAGCGCAGAGAGGTTCGTCAGCCCCAGAAAGTCCATCTTCAGCAGCCCGATTTGCTCCAGCGCGCCCATGTGGTATTGCGTCACGGGTTCGCCGTCCGCCGAGCGCGCCAGCGGCACGTGCTCGACCAGCGGGTCCTTAGAGATGACCACTCCTGCGGCGTGGACGCTGGCGTTGCGCGTGATACCTTCCAAGCGGCGTGCGGTGTCGATGAGGCGGCGGGCGTCGGGGTTGCGCTCGTACTCCTGCCTCACCTCGCTGATTGTTAGCGCCTTCTCCAGCGTCATGCCCGGTTGGGTCGGAATCGCCTTGCACAGGCGGTCGACCAGCGCAGGCGAGATGTTGAGCGCGCGGGCGACATCGCGCAGCGCGGCTTTGGCTGCCAGTGTGCCGAAGGTGATAATCTGCGCCACGCGGTCTTCCCCGTACTTCTCGCGCACATATTTAATGACCAAGTCGCGCCGCGCATCCTCGAAGTCCATATCGATATCGGGCATCTGGATGCGTTCGGGGTTTAGGAACCGCTCGAAGGTGAGGTCGTACTCTATGGGGTCAATGTCGGTGATGCCGATGCAGTAGGAGACGAAGCTGCCCGCTGCAGAGCCGCGCACGCCGAAGTAGATGCCCTCGCGGCGCGCGAACTGCGCGAAGTCGCGCACAATCAAAAAGTAGGGCGCAAAGCCTGTGGTTTCAATAACGCTGAGTTCGTATTCCAGTCGCTGGAGATGGGTTTCGGTGTAGTTGGGCACGCGGTGCGGCAGTGCCTCGTAGCACAGATCGCGCAGATGTTCCATCGCGCTTTTGCCCTCAGGTAGATCGGGCGCAGGCAGCTGCACCCTGCCAAACTCCAGCTGCAGATTGCACCGCTGGGCGACCTCCAGCGTGTTGGCTAACGCTTCAGGGTGTGCTCGAAACAGCGCCGCCATCTCCTCGGGCGACTTGACATAAAACTCCTCCGTGCCGAACTTGAGGCGTTTTGGGTCGTCGATGGTCGCGCCGGTTTGCACACACAGGAGCACATCGTGGATGGCGGCATCCTCGCGGGTGAGGTAGTGCGCGTCGTTGGTCGCCAGCAGCGGCAGGCGGTACTTGGCTGCCAGCTCCAGCAGTCCCGCGTTCACCTGACGCTGTTCAGGTAGCCCGTGGTCCTGTAGCTCGATGTAAAAGTTCTCCCTGCCGAAGATGTCCAGGTACTCTTCGGTCAGGCGACAGGCGCGCTCGAAATCGCCTTTGAGGAGCGCGTCGGGGATCTCGCCCGCCAGGCACGAGGATGTGGCAATGAGCCCCTCGGCATACTGACGCAGGATGTTCTTGTCCACGCGCGGTTTGTAGTAGAATCCCTCCAGATTCGCGATTGTGCTAAGGCGTATTAGGTTGCGATAGCCCGTGATGTCCTTCGCCAGCAGCACCAAGTGGTAGCTGGTCTGATCTTGCTTAGTTCTGTCGCGGATAGTGCGTGGCGCCAGGTAAACCTCGCAACCGATAATCGGCTTGATGCCTGCAGCTTGACAGGCATTGTAGAAGTCGATCACACCATACAGCACTCCATGATCGGTGATAGCAACGGCGGGCATGTTGAAATCTGCCACCCGTTTGACCAACTCCTTGATGCGCGTTGCTCCGTCTAACAGGCTAAACTCTGTGTGCAAATGTAGGTGTACAAAGCCAGCGTCCATGCGAAACCTCCCAAGATGTTGGGGTAGGGTTCGACAGCGCGTGGGGGATTCCTGCCGATTTTTCTGGGTCGGCGTGTGTGACTCGGGGTAGAGTCCGTCCTATGAGCAGCCGATTCGGCAGCCAGTGTTGGGGCTACCCTCAGCTTACTGTTGCAATCGCGAAGCGGTGGCGGAACCGCTCCACTGCCTCGCGCAGGGCGGTATGCTCTGGGCGAGCGAGTTCGGGGTCGCGCTCCAGCAAGCGGAACGCCTCTTGGCGGGCGACTTCCAGCAGGCGCATGTCTTTGACCAAGTCCGCCACGCGGAACGAGGGCATCCCGCTCTGGCGCGTGCCGTAGATTTCGCCTGGACCGCGAATGCGTAGGTCTTCCTCGGCGATCAGGAAGCCGTTGTCGGTGCGCGTCATGATTTCCATGCGGCGCTGCCCCTCCTCCGACTTGGGGTCGGCGATCAGCACGCAGTAGGATTGGTGTTCGCTGCGTCCGACGCGCCCGCGCAACTGGTGCAGCTGCGCCAGCCCGAATCGGTCGGCGTCCTCAATCACGATCACTGCCGCGTTGGGCACATCGACGCCGACCTCAATCACGGTGGTGGAGACGAGAATGTCCAGTTCTCCTGCGCGGAAGGCTTCCATCACGGCTTCCTTCTCGGCGGGCTTCATACGCCCGTGCAGCAGCCCCACGCGCAGGTCGGGGAACACATCTTTCTGCAGGTGTTCCGCCATCTGCTCGGCGGCGCGCACTTGTAGCTTGTCCGACTCGTCGATCAGCGGGCAGATCACATACGCCTGTCGTCCCTGCTCCACCAGCTTGCGCACGCCTGCGTAGACCTTGAGTCGCTCTTCAGGCGTTTTCCAGTAAGTGCGCACAGGTTTGCGTCCAGGGGGCAACTCATCGATGACAGACACATCCAGCTCGCCGTAGAGGGTGAGAGTCAGCGTGCGCGGGATGGGCGTAGCGGTCATCACCAGCACATGGGGCATGATGCCCTTGTCGCGCAGGGCGGCGCGTTGCAGCACGCCGAAGCGGTGCTGCTCGTCAACGATGGCAAGCCCCAGCCGCGCAAAGCTAACGCCCTCTTGAATCAGCGCGTGCGTGCCGACGGCGACCATCCCGCGCCCTGTGGCGATGCGCTCGCGTGCCTGCTGCCGCTGCTTGTTGCTCAGCCTGCCCACCAGTAGTTCGACGCTTATCCCCAGCGGCTGGAACAGACGATGCAGGGTGATGTAGTGCTGTTCCGCCAAAATCTCGGTGGGCGCCATAATCGCCGCTTGGTACTGGTTGTCGACGGCTGCCAAGATCGCTGCCGCCGCGACGATGGTCTTGCCCGACCCGACATCGCCTTGCAGCAAGCGGTTCATCGGGTGGGGTTGCGCCATGTCGTTCCAAATCTCATGGATGACGCGCTTCTGGGCGTTCGTGAGTTCAAAGGGCACAATACGGTGCAGCATTTCGTTGAGGCGGTCGGCGTCGATGCGCATGGCGATCCCGCGCTCTTGGCGCGTGCGCAAGCGCTGCAACCCAACGCCAAGTTGCATCAGGAAAAACTCTTCGAACACCAGTCGCTGGCGGGCGGGTTCGATCATCTGCTCGTCGTCTGGGAAGTGAATCTGCTGAAGGGCTTGCTGGATGGGCATCAGCCCCAGTCGCTCGCGCACGCTGCGGGGCAAGATTTCAGGCGCGAGGTGCGCATACTGCACGGCGTTCCAGATGATTTGGCGCATGCGCTTTTGGCGGATGCCCTCGGTTAGCGGGTAGATGGGCACGATTCGGTTCACGCTCAGCAGGCTGTCGGGGTCTGCGCCGTCGGGTAAGTCTTCCCATTCGGGCGTCTCCATCTGCAACCCGTAGGGCGACTCCTTGACTATGCCATACGCCACAATCTGGCTGTTGCGCAGCTTGTTGAGGGTGTCCTTCATGTAGGGCTGGTTGTACCAGACCAGCTCCAGCACACCCGACCCGTCGTCGAGGTAGGCTTTGGTGAGGGTCAGGTTGCGCACCTTCACATTGTCCACCGTGACCAGTTTGCCCGACACGGTGATGGCTTCGCCTGCGCGGGCGTGCGCGATTTTGCGGAACTGGCGGCGGTCTTCGTAGCGGCGCGGCAGGTGAAACAGCAGGTCGCCCAGCGTGTAGATGTTGAGCTTGCTCAGCACCTGGGCGAGTTTCGTCCCGACCCCCTTAACATACTGCACTTCGGTTTCGAGCGTGTAGCGCGCCGCCATCGCCGTTTATGATACCTTAAGTAGTAACTTCAGGGTTGCGCGGCGCGCCGTTGAGGACGACCAGCACCCCCAGTTGCTGGGCGCGTTTGCGGGCGTCGGCGGTGATGCGCCTGCCCAGCACTGTGCCGATAGCGGGCGCGCCGTTCTGGGTGAGGATGGCGGCGCATTGGGCAGCGCGCTCCACATCCGTCATGCCCAGCCCCCACGACGCCTCCACCACGAACCAGCGGGGTGTGTCGTTGCTGCGCAGATGCCCGTGCGCGAAGACATCGGCGGAGGCGACCTCCGCCAAGTCGTCCGCAGACAGCAGACTCGCCTCTTCCATCACGCGGTAGAACTCGTCGGGCTCGTAGACGCGGAGTTTGCGCACCAGTTTCCCAAGCACGCCAGGCAGGAGTTTTCGCGCCATAAGCTCCATGCTCATCCCCTTCAGGTCGGCGACATCCGTCTCGACGCGGGTCAGTCGCTTTTGCATGTCGCTGACGATGTCGCGCGTTTCGAGGGCGACCTGCAAGGCGTGTTCAGCAGTCCCCTCGGCGCGCTCGGATGTTTGCTGCGCGCGTTCGGCGATTTCGTTCGCGCGTTCGGCGGTCTGCTGGGCGCGTTCGGCGATTTCGTTCGCGCGTTCAGCGGTCTGCTGGGCGCGTTCGGCGATTTCGTTCGCGCGTTCGGCAACCTGCAGGGCGCGTTCGGCGATTTCGTTCGCGCGTTCAGCGGTCTGCTGTGCGCGTTCAGCAACTTCAAGCGCGCGGTTCGCCGTCTGCTCGATGCGGTTGAGTTGCTCTTGCTGTTGCTTGTATTGCGCCGCAAGCTCCAGCACGACCTGTTTCAGCGACTCCAGCTGTTCTGGAATCGCGAACAGCTCTTCCATCTGCAGCGCACGAATAAAGGCGCGACGCAGATGCGGGTACTGCCGCAGCGCCTCGCTCGTGCGTTCTATTGCCGCGAGTTCCTCTGGGGTGAACGACTCCATACTTGAAGATTATACCGCTTTCAAGCGCAGGTTAGCACCCCTCGCCGAAGCTGAACAGCACGGTCAGCAGGTCTGCATCGTCCACAACGCCGTCGCTGTTCAGATCGGGCGCAGGATCGCCGCTGCCAAAGTTGAACAGCACGGCGAGCAAGTCCGCCTCATCGACGCAGCCGTTGCCGTCCACATCGGGCGAGGTAAGCCGATGATGCACCACGAAGCCGTCATAGTCGCCCATGTCTGTCCAGAGTTGACCCGCGAGAGTCAGGAAACGCCCCTGCGGCTCTAAAGATGCGGAGTCAATCCACATCAGGTAGGCATCGGGGCGGTTTGGGAAGAGCAGCTGCCCCAGCGGGCGACCCTCCGCAGTGTAGCCAATCACAAGCGCTTGACGCGGCATCGACAGCTGAGGCGTTGTCCGCGTGCTTAGAAACACCCGACCAAGCGCGTCCACATGCAGTTGGGCTCGTGGGAATTCGCCCTCAAGGACTTCGGGCACTTCGCGCTCCCACATAAGCTGTCCCGCGACGGTGTAGGCGCGCAGGCGTAGAGTTCCTTGCACGAATGCGGCGATATAGACGGGTCCGCGCGGCGCAACCGCCAGGCGCTGCGCGTTCATCAGCTCCTCACGCTCCCAGCGCAGCTCGCCTGTTGGCGTGTAGGCAGCAAAGCGCGCGCGGCTTCTGTCCATTTGATGCACGATGTAGAGGTTGCCTGCGCTGTCGAAGCCCATATACGCCGCGTAAGAGGCGGGCAACTCAATGTCCCACTGCAGCGCGCCGCTCGCGCTCAGCCGCACCAAGCGCGTCTGGCGCGTGCTGTAGTTGTGCAGCACTAAAACAATTGCTTCGGGATGCACGGCGCGTCCCACCGACGAGTAGCCCGATGGGTAGTTGTAAGACCACTGCACCTCGCCGTCCGCGCCAAGTTTTGTGAGCCGTGCGCTTTCCTCCAGGTAAACAGCCTCGCTCACGGGTTCCTCAAGGATCCAATACGAGCCTGTGTTCAGAAGCTGGGAGTGAGTGCGCCGCCAGAGCAGGCGCCCATCAGCGCGATAGCGCTGCACTAGCACATTCTCCCTATACGGGCTAACGACCACCGCGTCTTGTCCCATGCGGGTGACTTCTCCAAAATACAAAAGGGGCTGTTCCCAGAGGATTTGCCCGTTCGGCGCGTAGCGCACTAAGCGACTGGCGCCCGATTGCGCCACGAGAGCATAGACCCCACCCTGCCCGTCGGAGGTCGCTCGCGCCCAATCCCGTGTCGGGATGCTAATCGGATTATCACGGCGGTGCAGGAGGTTCCCTGCGCCATCGTAGCGCAAGACACTCACGCCCTGCGGGCTTCCGCCCAGTAATACGCTCTCGTCGTTCGGGTACACCACGAGGCTCGGCATATCGGTCCGCAGTGACGGCGCGACGCGACGCCACTGAATGCCGCCCGTGCGGCTGTTGAGTCGGTACAGCACAATCTCAGGCGTCGCATTTGGCGCATGCACAGCGGCGTACCAAACGGCGTGCGCGCCATTGGTGGCAAGCGCGTCCAAAGTCAAACCGAAATAGCTTGTCGCGATCTCTGTCAGCTGCAGCTGATGCCACGCCAAAGTCCCTACGGGCGAAAAGAACTCCACGCCCAAAAAGTAGCGCGGAGAGTCTCTCCACAGCGACGAGGTGCACAAACTGCCATCTGGAAGCAGCAGCGCGCTTCTGGCGCCTGCGCGAAGCAGTGTGGGTGGGAAGTGCGGCGGCGTATGGCTCCACTGCGTCCCGTCAGGGCTGATGTAGTACCCTCGAGCATCGGCTTCCACGCAGAATCGCCCATTGGGCATGCGCCCCAGAATACGGGTGTACGAAAGGTGTCTGTATGGACACTGCCAAACCCACAAAAGCGCCCCTTGAGGCGTCAAGCATCGTAGCTGGGGATAGTAAAAGAGACCCGAAGAGTCGGGCATCCCCAGCGCCACAAGGATGTTTCCCGACCCATCGACGAACACATCGAGGGGATGGAGATTGGGGTACTCCTGCTGCCACACGAGCTGCCCATCGGGCGACAGGCAGATCAAGGTCGCTGATTGCCAGCCGAACAGCACATAGCGGTTGCCCGCTGCGTCGATGGCAGCCGCGTTTATCCCAGGATAACTCCCTCTCATGAGAAGCGGCTCTCTCCGAATCAGCTCCCCCGAAGGGCGGAGAGTGTAGATGCCGTCATAGGCGAACGCCTGCAGATTGCCCTGTGGGTCGAGCAGAATCTCGAAAACCCGTTCGGGGAAGCGGCGCATCCATCGGATGTCCCCCGCCGCGTCCACACACAGCACGCCGTAGACCAGCAGAACACTCCCCTGATCTTGCATCTCTGCGATGAGGTAGATATTCTGCAACGAATCGGGAAGCGGTTGCCAAACGCTGGTATCGGCGGGTGAAATCAAACCGCCACTATAGACCTGTCGCCATGCTTCGGAGAGCGATTGGCTGTGGGCAAGCGCCCCCAGCGCCATTAGCCCAGCACAAAGCCACGCTTTCATCCTAACCACCCATACGAAAGGATACCCCATCGTGATTATGTGGAGGTTAAGAATCGCGTCGCGCTGACCCGCGTTGGTCGGGTATAATTTAGCCACGCTAAATACAGAGGCTGACGATGTGGCTGAAAGCCATTCCAACGGAGCTATCGGAGAACGAGTTCCGCACGGTTGAGTTGAACGGGCAGCGCGTGCTGATTGGGCGCGCGTCCAAAGGGTATTTTGCGGTGGTGGATGTGTGTTCGCACCAGAAGCTGCCCCTCTCGGAGGCAGACGGAGTGCCCGCGCGCATTCATCGTGATCTGCTGGAGTGCCCCCATCACGGGGCGAAGTTCGACCCCTACACGGGTCAGGCGAAGGGGCTGCCCGCCGTGCGCCCCATCCGCGCTCTAAAGGTCAAAGAGGAGGACGGCTTCGTGTGGGTCTATCTGGAGTAGGAGGCAATCGCTATGACAACGACCTTTACGCTTGATGCACGCGAGATACGCAGGCAGTTCCCGTTTTTCCAGCCGCACCCTGAGATGCGGAGCGTGGTCTACTTGGACAACGCGGCGACCACGCAGAAGCCCTACGCCGTGATTGAGGCGGTGAGCAACTTCTGGGCGCACCACAACGCGAATGTGCATCGCGGGGGGCACGGCGCGGGCGCAAAGGCGTCCGAGCTGTACGAAGCGGCGCGGGCGCGCGTGGCGCAGTTCCTCAACGCCCGCGAACCCGCCGAAATCGTCTTCACGCGCGGCACGACCGAAGCCATTAACCTCGTCGCCAGCAGCTGGGGCGAGGCGTTCGTCAAGGCGGGCGACGAGATCATCGTCACCGAGATGGAGCATCACGCGAACCTCTTGCCGTGGATGCGCCTCGCTGAGAAGCAGGGCGCGCATCTCAAAGTATGGCGCATCACCGACGACGGTAGGCTGAACTTGGATGACTTGGATCGGCTACTGACCGAGCGCACGCGCCTCGTGGCGGTGTCGCATGTTTCGAATGTGCTGGGCACGGTGAACCCCGTGGCGGCGATTTGCCAGCGGGCGCACGCGGCGGGCGCGCTGTGCCTGGTGGACGCCGCGCAGAGTATCGCCCACATGCCCCTCGATGTGCAAGCTATCGACTGCGACTTCCTCGCCTTTTCGGGGCACAAAGCCTACGGACCGACGGGGATCGGCGTGCTGTACGCCAAGCGTGCGCTACTGGAGGCGATGCCGCCCTACCATGTCGGCGGAGGGATGGTGCAAATCGTGCGCTGGGATCGCTTGGTGTGGGCGGAGCCGCCCGCCAAGTTCGAAGCGGGCACGCCACCCATTGGCGAAGCGATTGGGCTGCACGCCGCGCTGGACTTTATCGACGCCATCGGGCGCAACACCATCGAACGGTACGAGCGCGAGTTGACTGCCTATACCCTCGAACGCCTGCAGGAAGTGCCCGACCTGCGCCTGCACGGACCCATCCCCGACCGCGCGGGCATCTTTGCCTTCTCGCTGGGCGAGATTCACCCGCACGACATCGCGACCGTGCTGGACACGCACGACATCGCGATTCGGGCGGGGCTGCACTGTGCGCATCCTCTGGGCGAGCGGCTGGGCGGACCGACCGCGCGTGCCAGCCTCGCGATTTACAACGACACGCAGCACATCGACGCGCTGATTGACGCGCTGCACGAGGCGCGGCGCATCTTTGGACGCGCCTGACGGGGGCAACCGATGACCACACTCAACGAACTGTATCAGGAGATTATTCTGGATCACTACCGCCAGCCGCGCGGCAGGGGCGAACTGGAGCCACCCAAGATCACCCAAGAGGGCTTCAACCCCTCCTGCGGCGACGAGGTTATCCTCGACCTGCGTGTTCGCGACGGGCGCATTGAGGACATCCGCTTTCGCGGGCGCGGCTGCTCGATTAGCCAGGCGTCCGCCTCGATGCTCACTGAAGCGGTGCAAGGCAGGACGCTGGAGGAGGCGCGCGCGCTGATTGCGCAGGTGCTGGCGCTCGTCAAGGGCGAGGCGGAGGGCGACCTCGACACGCTGGGCGACATCGCCGCGCTGGCGGGCGTGCGCCACTTCCCCGTGCGCGTCAAGTGCGCCACCCTCGCCTGGCACGCCCTCGACGAGGCGCTCAAGCAGGTCGGCTGACCCTACTCCAGCGTGGTCTGAATCGCCCGCATCACCCGCGCCAAGTCGGGCAGCACTGCATACTCCAACTCGGGGCAGAACGGGATATGCACATCGTAGCGGGCGACCAGCTGCGGTGGCGACAACAGCAGGTTGAACCGCTCAGGCACACTGGTCATCTCCGCGATAATCGCCTGCCCGAAGCCGCAAGTGCGGTTGTCCTCGTGAATCACCACCAGCCTGCCCGTCTTCGCCAGCGATTGCTCAACGGTCTCCCAGTCGAACGGCACCAGCGTGCGCGGGTCGATAATCTCCAGCGAGACGCCTTGCTGCGCGAACTGCTCGGCGGCTTGGAACGCCAACTCCAGCGTGTTGCCCCACGCGACGACGGTGACATCCGTCCCTTCGCGGCGGATGGCTGCCTTGCCGAACGGGATGGCGCGATACGCCTGCACAGGCATGCGCACGCGGAAGATGTGCTTCGGGATGAGCAGCAGCGTCGGGTCGTCGTCTTGGATGGCTGCCCAGAACAGCCCTGCGAGGTCTTCGGGCGTGCTGGGGATGGCGACGCGGATGCCTGGCGTGTGTGCCCACCAGCCGTCGTTGCTCTGGCTGTGCCACATCCCGCCTGCGGGCAGGTACGCCCCATACGGCGAGTAAATCACCAGCGGACACTTCCACTCGCCCTTGCTGCGCCAGCGTAAGGTAGCAATCTGCGAGACCAGTTGGTGGAAGCCCGGCGTGATGAAGTCGATAAACTGAATCTCGAACACGGGGCGGTAGCCGGTCGCTGCCAGCCCGACCGCCGTGCCCACAATCGTTGCTTCCGCCAGCGGCGAATTGCGCACGCGGTCGGGGTACTTCGTGCTGAGTCCTTTCGTGAAGCCGAATACGCCACCTTTGGGGTCTTCGATGTCCTCCCCAAACATGATGATGTTGTCGAAGGTCTCCATCGCCGCGTGGAGCGTGCGGTTGAACGCGGCGACCATCGTGGTCGGCTCGCTTTCTACTTCCAGCGGCAGGGGCAGGTAATGCGCGGGCGGCTCGCCGTACAGGTGATCCAGCACATGCGCGGGGTCAGGCAGCGGGACGCGCTCCACCTCTTGGTAAATCGCGTCCACCTCGCGCGTGATGTCCGCCTGCATCTGTTCGTACTGCTCTTGGGTGAGCGTGCCCTCGGCGATGAGTTGCTCGGCAAGCAGGCGGATGGGGTCGCGCTCGAACATCGCTTCAATCTCTTCAGCGGGGCGGTACACGCGGTGGTCGTCCGCGCTGGTGTGCGAACTTAGGCGGTCAATCTCGCACCACAGGATGGTCGGTCCGCCGCCTGTGCGCGCCTTACGAATCGCCTCGCCCGCTTTCTCGTACACCTCGTCGACATACCGCCCATTCACGAACACGACCCACCGCTCGTCGAACACATGCAGGCGCATCGGCAGCATGTTCCGTGTGGGCGTGCTGATGCCGTACTGGTTATCTTCCACGACGAACACGATGGGCAGCCTCTCTTGAATGGCGTAGCAGACCGCTTCGTAAAATTCGCCCTGTCGGGTGGCTGCATCGCCAATGCTACAGACCACCACGCGGTCGTCGCCTGCGAGTTTGATGCCCCATGCTGCGCCCACCGCGGGCAAACATTGCGAGCCTGTCGGTGTTGCCACCGAGAACACATTCAGCGCGCGCGACGAGTAGTGCGCTGGCATGTTGCGCCCGTCGGAACTGGAGCCCGCCCGTGCCATAAAATCGAGCGCGATCTCGCGGGTGGTCATCCCGCGCGCCAGCATCAGCGCACGGTCGCGATAGGTCGGAAAGATGTAGTCATCAGGGCGCAAATGGTACGCAATCGCCGCCAGCGCTTCGTGCCCCATGCCAGGCACTTGGAACCAGCCCTTGCCTTGGCGCATAAGGATGCCTTCGCGGCGGTCGCCCTCGCGTGAAAGCATCATCGTGCGCAGTAGGTCTAACTTCGGGAAACTCGCTCGCTCCATAGTCGTCGGCGTCATTGCCATAGAACCTCCTCTGTAGAGTGCGTGCCTGCCCTGCGCAGGCTGGAGGGGATTATACCCGTTGGGCATCAGGTACACTTAGCCCGATGCAGACCTACACGATTACCCTCATTCGCGGCGACGGGATTGGACCCGAAATCGCCGAGAGCGTGGTAGAAGTGTTCGCCGCTGCCGAAGTGCCCATCCGCTGGGAGGAGGCAGAAGCGGGGCTGGCATGCCTGCAACGGCACGGCACGCCCATCCCCGAAGCAACGCTGGAGTCGATCCGACGCAATCGCGTCGCGCTCAAGGGTCCCACAACCACGCCCATCGGTGGCGGGCACAGAAGCGTCAATGTCGCTATCCGCAAGGCGTTCGAACTGTTCGCGAATGTGCGCCCTGCCCGCTCCATCCCCGGCGTGCAGGCTCGCTACAATGACATCGACCTGATCCTGGTGCGCGAGAACATCGAGGACACCTACGCGGGCGTAGAATACTGGCAGACGCCCGATGTCGCCGAGTCGTTGCGCCTGATTTCGCGCCCAGGCTCGGCAGCAGTGATCCGCTACGCCTTCGACTTGGCGCGTCGGCTCGGTAGGCGCAAGGTCACCTGCGTCCACAAGGCGAACATCCAGAAACTCTCCGACGGGCTGTTTCTGGAGTGCTTCCGCGCGATTGCCGCCGAGTACCCCGACCTCGAAAGCGACGATATTCTGGTGGACAACGCCTGCATGCAGTTGGTGATGCGCCCAGAGCGGTTCGATGTGCTGGTGCTGCCGAACATGTTTGGCGACATCGTGAGCGATTTGTGTGCGGGGCTAATCGGCGGGCTGGGCGTCGCGCCGGGGGGCAACATCGGCAACGGCTATGCGGTGTTCGAGGCAGTGCACGGCTCCGCGCCCGACATTGCGGGCAAAGGGATTGCCAACCCGACGGCGTTCCTGCTCTCGGCGGTGCAGATGCTGCGCCATCTGGGGCTGCACGGGGACGCCGAGCGTATCGAGAACGCGCTGCGCTACACGCTGGTGTCGGGCATCAAGACGCGCGATTTGGGGGGCAACGCGAACACGCGCGAGTTCACCAAAGCCATTATCAGCAACCTGCCCCCGCCCAGCCAGGTGCAGGCGCGCAACGAACCCGTTAGCGAACCGTACCACACGCCGATGCTACCCCCGCGAAGCACCGACGCCGACGGGTGGCAGACCGTCGGGGTGGATCTGTTTTTCCACGCGCTCACCCCGCCAACCGACCTGCCCGAACGCATCGGCGCAGCGCGCCTGCAGGCGATTTCGAACCGCGGCGTCGCGCTGGAACCAAGCCGCCCCAGCGACCGCTACCTGCTCAACTGGTTCCGCGCGCGGTATGTGTCCGACACGCCCCTAAGCGAGGCGGAGGTTGGGGCGATTCTGGAGACGCTCGCCCCGCGCCTGCACTGGACGACCCTCCAGCGACTCTACCGCACGCGCGATGGGGTGAACCTGTTCAGCCCGATTCAGCAGGAGGAGTAAGCGAAACGCCCCGCCGCTTTGTCGGCGGGGCGCGGTCTTTCGCAGCGTCGCTCAGAACGAGCAATTCAAAGCATCACTTCTTTGCGCGTTGGCGTAGCAGCAGTCCTGCCAGCCCCGCGCTCAGCGCGAGCATGCTCGCAGGCTCAGGCACCCAGTCCTGCTCCACCAGCAACAGCGATGCGGCGTCGGGTCCAGGCACTGCAGCGCCGTCCACATGCACGATGAAGGTCTCGATGACCTGCACATTCGAGGACGGCTGTGCCAGCGGCACAAAGGCGCTGATTCCAACATTGCCGTTGCTACCGCCGGGGTAGCTCGCCCCACTGAACACGCCGCTGCCGTTGTAGAGCACTTGGCTAGTGTTCAGGTCCACCACCTTCTTCGACCAAATGATCTGTCCCAGCCCGAAGACATATCCTTGCACGACGAAGTTGAAGCCGATCAGTGGCGCCTTCGTGCTGGTGATGGTGTACACAGCGGTGTAGGTGCCGCCTGTAAACAAGGTGCCGTCGCCCACGAGAATCGGGTTCGGGTTACCCAGCGCCGTCAGGAAGTTCACCTGTGGCAGGGTGTTGACGAATTGAGTCGCTGGCGCGTTGAACGGTCCGAATGTGTTGATGATGAACGGCACATTCGTCTGCACTGTAGGTACGCTTGGACCAAACAGTGTGCCTTTACTGGTCGAGACGCTGACCGTCCAGCCACTGGCGAACGCTACAGAGACCGCTGCTACGGACAGCGCGATACCGAAAAGTTTAAGCCCTTTCATCCTGTTGTACCTCCGAGTCAGATTAGATGCCGCGTGTGCCTGCCATGCCATGACAGGCATCGGTTGCTTCGACATCCATACTTAAAGACTCAAAAATCCCCGAAAAGCGGACAGGTGTTGGAGCGATTTCTGCGGTTTTTGGGGCAAATTGGGGGTCAGTATCAGGCGTGGTGTATAATTAGGCTACCCGCGCCCCCGTAGCTCAATGGACAGAGCAGCGGCCTTCTAAGCCGTTGGTTGTGGGTTCGAGTCCCGCCGGGGGCGCCAGTCGTGTAACACACCTCCACCTGCCACTACCGATTGCGCTTTTGTGCGATTCCAGCCGTGAGGAGAGGGCGTGGAGACCAGCGGCCTCGCGGACTTGCCTGTTTATACAACTGGCATCCACACGCGCATCGGGCACGGGCGACGGTGATCCCACGCATAGTACGGAATTGCGCGGAAGGGCATTCGGGCGCGCTCGCGCAGCGGGCGATACAGCGCGCTGCCCCACACCTCGTCGCTGTCTAACACTTCTGCCATGCCTTCCAGCACAACGATGCCGCCCAGCAGCTCAGGCGCCCACACGCTGTGAACGGGATGGTCGCGCCGAATCGCCATGCGCTCCAGCGGGGCGGGCTGGTCGCACTCCTCGAGGCAGTAGACGATGGGTCCGCGCTGCAGGGCGACCTGCCAGCGGTCGGCTGCTACGCGCGGGTGCGCCTCCATTAGCACGGGCTTCATCGGCAGGCGCAGCTCCAGCACATCGTCGGGCATCCAGTCGCGCTCAACGACGGCGTAGCCGCTCTCGCGCTGCAGCGGGAGGGGGCTGCCGTTGATGCGCAGTTCGGGCGCGTCGCACCATGCAGGGAGGCGCAGCATCAGGCGCAGGCGTCGCGGCGCGCCCTCCACGAGGCGGATGGTCGCCGTCTCCTGCCACGGGTAGCCTGTGCGCATCTCCAGCGTCAGCGGCGCGCCGCCCAGCGTCGTGCGCACACGGCTGCCGATATACAGGTTCACATAGAGCGCGTCGTCGCCCTGCGCGTAGATATAGTCGCCCAGCGCGGCAATCAGCCGCGCGATGTTCGGCGGGCAACAGGCGCAGCCGTACCATGCCTTGCGGTGGTGCGTCCCGTCGCTCTCCAGCGGGTTCACATAGAAAAACCGCTTGCCGTCCAGCGAGATGCCCGCCAGCGCGCCGTTATACAGCGCGCGCTCCAGCGCGTCGTAAAACCGCGCTTCGCCCAGCAGCAGCCCCAGCCGATGCGCCCAGAAGATAAGCGCAATCGACGCGCAGGTCTCCTGATACGCCGTGCGGTTGGGCAGCTCGTAGTCAGCCGTGAAGCCTTCGTGCTTCGGCTCGTTGCCGATGCCGCCCGTGATGTAGACGCGCCGCTGAATCATGTTGTCCCACACGCGCAGCAGCATCTGCAGCAGTTGCTCGCGTAGGGCGGGGTCGTCCGTCTCGGCGGCGAGGTCGGTCGCGCCCGCAAACAGGTACGCCGCGCGCACCGCATGCCCGACAATCTCCCGATGTTCCAGCAACGGCAGGTTGTCCTGCCAAATCGAGCCGTCGTACTCCTCCAGCGGAATGTTATGCTCCTGCGCGAAGAGCTTTTTGCCGCGACTCAGCAGGAAAAACTCAGCAAGCCGCTTGTAGCGCGTCTCGCCCGTCGCGCGGTACAGCCGGAACAGCGCGAGTTCGATTTCGGGATGCCCGCAGTAGCCCGGTCGCTTGCCTGGCGCGTCGCCGAAGACCGAGTCGATGTGGTCGGCGAAGCGTCGCGCGACGGTTAGCAACCGCTCGCTGCCTGTGGCGTGGTAGTGGGCGACTGCCGCCTCAATCAGATGCCCTGCGCAATACAGTTCGTGCCAGTCGCGCAGGTTGCTCCAGCGTTTGTCGGGGGCGACCACTTGGAAGTAGCTGTTGAGGTAGCCGTCGGGCTGCTGCGCCCGCTCCAGAACGCCAATCACCTCGTCCACAGTGGCGCGGATGGGGTCGTCGGGGTGCTGCTGCAGCACATATGCCGCTGCCTCCAACGCCTTGTAGAGGTCAGAGTCCATGTAGACGGGTCCCTGGTAGCCCTCGCGTTTGCCTTCGGCGGCGAGGCGCAGGTTCGGGATGTTGCCCGCGCGTTCCAGCTCCGCGAACAGGTGGGGCAAGGTCGCTGTGCGGTTGGTCTGTTGGCGCGGCGTCCAGAAGGCGTCGTCAATTGCCACTTGCGCGAACGAGATTGGGCGTAGCCGTTTCATCGCCCATAGGATACCTCGCTCAGCGCAGCACAGTGCGTATGGTTCCGAGCGCCAGCGTGCTGCTTGGCAGCGACGCTGCACAGGCGCAGATCCGCCCACAAACCAGCAGGAATCCCCCACCCGCCTGTTGTATTTATGCGCAGGTGAGTGTTATGACGCGCAGCGACTGGTCTACAGCAGACGAGTTGGGGTGGCGCGAGGCGGCGCGGTGGTGGTTCCTTATGCACGGGGTCGCGGCGAACTTGGCAGAAGACCTGACCCAAGAGGCGCTTCTGCGGCTACTGCGAGTTCAGCAGCGGGGGCAGCCCCTCACACGCGCCTATCTGCACCGCGTCTGTCAAAGCGTGCTGTACGACCATCTGCGCCAGTGTGCCCGCGAGCCAAGCTGCCAACCGCTGGACGCCTGCTGTTGCGTCGCCGTCGCCGAGTCGGGGTTTCAACAGGCAGAAGATCGGGTGTTTTTGGAGCAGGCGTTGGGGCAGCTGCGCCCGTTGGAGCGGGCGATTGTAGAGATGCACCACTTGGAGGAGCAGACCTTTGAAACGATTGCTGCCACACTCGGTATTCCTGTGGAGCGCGCTAAGAAAATCAGCCAACGCGCCATCAAAAAGATGCAGCAGTGGGCGAGGAGCAGCGGGGTGGGGGGGGGTGATTTGCCTAACCACTTGTCCCTAACCCAGAGTGCGAAGCGTTTTATTCTATGGAGGTCCTTAGATGGCGAGTGGACAAGCCGTAGAGCGTTCCCATCGTCAGCCGTTTTGGAAACGGCGCGTTGCACCTTTTCTGCTGATTGTCATAGGGGCAGTGTGGTTCGCCGTGCAAGCATCAGGCGTGTCCATATCTGGGAAGAGGCTGCTGCTGATAGGAGCGTCTGTGGATTTGGGCAAAGTCAAGCGGAATCAGGTAATCTCTCGTCGCGTGTGGGTGTTCAACCCATCGCTGAAGGCTGTGGCGATAGAGGCGACGCCATCGTGCGGTTGCACGGTTGCAGAGCTTCCCTATCGGGAGATACCGCCTTTGAACGGTTTTCCTGTGGAGGTGCAGGTCAGCACTTGGGGACTGCCGTCGGGGTATCGAGAAAGTGTGGTAGGTCTGACTGTTTCATCTGATGGCGTCAGTTGGCAGGAGGAGGTAATCATTCGCATGGAAGTGGTGGATTGATGTCCCCTATGAAGCGATGAGAGCGTTTAATTGCGTGGAGGTGTGAAACGATGAGGAGAACTTTACGATACCTGGCAAGCACTACAGTGATAGTCGCGAGCACACTGTTCTTCTTAGGGACTGTAGAGTCGGCTCTTGCTAAAGCAAGGCGATGGGGATATAGGTGTGAAGCAGTTACTTTGCGCCCAAACCCTGCTAATCCCCTAAATGGATGCATGCTGGTAGGCTTCGACTGCCGCGGTGGATGCGCCGTCGGAGGAGTCATACCACACTATCAGTGTGTATTTGGTGGACTCTTCTGTGATCAAATGCTACTCGTTAGATTTGTAAGGGTACCGTCCGTTCCCTGCATGTTAATGCTTGGTGCTGGTGGCGGAGGGTGTATATGTGATAATACTGTCCCACCAGTTAATGCAGGAATATTCCTCCATCTGCCGGGATGTTGAGATGCTAATGCGCTATTCTCTCGGTCTTATAGCGGTTTTGTTCTCAGTGGAGGTGCTTTGGGCACAGCCCACAGTGCCTCCACTGGTGCATCAGGAAATTCGGCGACGGGAAGAATCTCTGAAAAATGAGAAAACTCGGTGGGAGGTTCGGATCCAAGAAGAATACTCCGATGAATACCTCCAAGACCTATCAAGTACGGCTAAGAAATATAAAGAATCGTTAGCTGCGATTTATCCACAAAACGAAACAATGTCCTCACAGGCGTTAGCAGAGGCAGCAATGGAAAAATTGCCCAATGTTGTAAAGCATGCTGGAGAGTGGCAGGTTTGTAGGAGCAAGAACCTCATTAGAGTAGCTTATAGTCATAGTCTAGTAGCAGAAAACGGTAAAATTTTAGATGTCAAGGGTATTGCCTACTTTGGGGAAGGGTTAGGAATATACCTGCCTATGTTTGATCCTGCTGAGGGAGCAGGTGGATCGGTAAATGTTGCTCATGTGATTCGCTACACTCGTCACGCGGCTTATTACCTCACGCCCACTCCGGAGGGGCGTGACTTGCAACCCCCAGACTTAGTAATGTTATCCGGGCTAAACCCTCTTATGATGTTTTGGGCAGATTCTGCTGGCTGGGTTGTTGCTAAGGAGGATGAGCGATACATGGTAGTAGAGAAGAAAGGTACCATACCCTGCCTGCAATCCGAATATCCGTTGCGAGTTCGTGTATGGCTTGACAAGCAGCACGGCTTTCTTCCATATCGCGTAGAGAAATATCTCGATGCCCCTTGGCTTGCACCAGAATACAAGTCCGTGGCGAGGGAGGTATGGCAAGTTAGTAGGTATGCACGGGTGAACGGCGTGTACCGTATAGCTGAGTTCAGCTATACCTACTACATTAAAGGGCGATTGGTCAATGGCAAGTTGGTTTATGATGGAAAAAAGCGAATTGACTATAGACTAAAGAAGGTGGGCAAGTGCCAGATTGGAAAAATTGATCTTCCCGATAATGTACTCGTGGCAGATTTCAGCTTGAGCGGGAGGGATCCCGTTTTCGGGACGCTCGATCGCGCCGTGGCATATCGTTGGAGAGAGTACCGTCGGTTGCTCAACGAAAACGAATTGAAAGCGCTTTTTCAGAAGCAGTTCCCAGAACCTGAGGAGAGGGGATCAAGCGCATTTTGGAAGGCGCTTGCCTATGTTCCGCCTATTCTGATAATATTGCTTGGTTTATGGCTAATTAAGCGCAGGAAATAGCTAAAGTGGCGACTGTGGGTCAGCATGGCAGAATCGCTGATGATGACTGGGGCTTTATTGTTCACGATTTTATTGGTCGGTGGGCGGCTAAAGCCCGCCACCGCTGAGGCATTCATCCTTGCCTTGGGACCGACTCTCTTTCTGGCGCTCATAGCTCCGATTACTGCTTTTAGCATGATAATCGCGACGATATTTCAGTACCCTCCTTTATGGGTATGGGAGGCATATAACGCGCTCTACGAATGGACTTGGATTATTGCGCTTTGGGCAACATACCTCGCCTATTCCCTGACTTGCAGTACCAGGCGACTCTATGGAGTAATCGGCGGTGTTTCAATCCTCGTTGCGCTATTTACGACGCTCCTCCACGCAGCAGGAATCAGGTTTATTGAGTATGTACAGGTTTATTCGTTCCAAGGATATCATCGCCCTCACGGCATTTTATTGTCCCCCCTTGAAGCAGGCATAGTGGGACTGCTGGGGTGGGCGTGGGGGCTTGGCTGGAGTATGGAAAAGAACGGGAAGCAAGTGGTAGGACTGTTTCTGACGGGGGTGAGTACTGCTACCGTTTATCTTACCTTCTCACGTAGTGCGTGGCTGGGGCTTGGAATTGCGATACTGGTTGGGTTGCTGTGGACGCGGCATTACCCAGCCCTCTGGAAACCGCTTCTGGTCACTGTGGTAACTTTTGCCTTGTGTTCTGTGGGAATACCTACAGGATGGCAGCGTGGAGTATACGCAGCTCAGGGCGATAGGTCGGTACTGAATCGCTTGGAATCATGGTCGGAATTTCCTGCTCAGCTGATTCGCTATCCTTTTGGCGTAAGAGGAGAACCCGCAGATAGAGTAGACCAAAACACAACGTTTAGCTCAGTGGTCAACTTTTACTTGGATATGGGAGTTCAGCGCGGTGTGCTTCCGTTTGTGCTAACGCTTTGGCTCGTGGGGCGGCTGGTGCAATATGTTTGGCGGTGCGCTCAACAGGGTTCACAGGCGGGCATTTGGGGGCTTGGCGTGATTGCCACCGCAGTTTGCTTAGTGTTTATGAATCCCTGGTGGGACTCCTTAGCTTCGGCATTGTGGGGCGGTTTTTGGGGCATGGTAAGCGCAATGGAGGTGAAGCCTGATGCGACAACGCGCGTTCACGCTGATTGAACTGCTGGTGGTCATCACAATCCTTGCGATTGTTGCCGCGCTGCTGTTCCCCGTGTTCAGCAACGCGCGCGAGTCGGCGCGTAAAACACGCTGCCTGTCCAACTTGCGCCAAATCGCGCTCGCGCTTCAGCTCTACTTGGGCGACTACAACGACACCTTCCCGATGAACCGCTTCCCCGACGCCCAACGCCCGCTCAGCAGCGAGTGGGGCGCACTACAAGGCAGCAGCTACAACTGGAAACGCGCCGTGCTGCCCTACCTCAAAAACACCCAAGTGTGGGAGTGCCCTTCCAACGCCTACCTCTGGAGCGCGGACTTTCTGGAGAACTTCGGGGGCGAGGGCGGCGACGAGAGCAACTGGGCATGGACGCTCAAGCTGCCCATCTCGTATGCCTACAACGGCTCGTTTTTCCACGAAGGCATTCCCATCCGTGTGCTGGGCGAGCGGTATCAGCGGGCGCGCTACCTGGCGGAGATACCTGAGCCGAGTTGGCTGATTTTGCTGACTGAGACGCGCGTGAACTACCCCGATTTGGGGGGCTGGACGCTGACGCAGGAGTTGACGCTGCGTTCGGGTGTGGTGTCGGGCAAGGGGCTGTTGCAGAGCCATCGTGGGGGCGTGAACTGGGTCTTTTGCGACGTTTCAGCGAAGTGGCTGAAGGTGGCGGCGACCTGCGTGCCTCGTCAGCGGTGGACGCCGTATGAGTGCGACCAGCCGCTTTTTGACGAGCGCGCCCGCAATCTGGTGGAGGAGTATCGCTGAGCGGCGGTCTGTAATACCAATCGCAAGGGCAGAGTTTACAATTGCCCCCCTCCTTAAGGTTCCCCCCGCTTCGCGAGGGGAACCGCGTGGGGCGCGTGGGTTCGGTTCCCCCTGCTTGCAGGGGGAACCTTAAGGAGGGGGTTATCGGGCATACTCGTTTTTGTGAACTTTGGACGCGCGATTGGTATAAAATGCCCTGCTCAGCGCAGTACCGTGCGTATGGTTCCGAGCGCCAGCGTGCCGCCGTCGCGTAGCGACAGGGCGCGTATGGTCGCCACATCGTGCGCAGGCGGGCGCGTGCGCGGCACGGACACGGCAATCTCCACCACCGCCGAGTCGTTGGGCGCGACAATCGGCGTGGTCGCAGGGCGCGCCTCCGTGCGCCACAGGTTGCCCGAAACCAAAATCGCGTACTGCTGCGGGTAGCGGCTCTTGTTGCGCACAAACAGCCGATGGATCAGCACGCGCGGGGTCGGCGTGTAGCGAATCGTGTAGTCTGGCTCCAGCAGGACGCCCGACTCGGCGGTCAGCTGAATCAGCGGGTCTTTGCGCACGGCGTCGCCCCACACCCAGTCCCATGCCGCCAAGTTGCCGCGCAGGTAGAGTTCGAAGAACGCGGTCAGCAGGCGGCGCGTGAGTTGTAGTTGCGTGGCGCGGGGCAGCGAACCGCTGTCGCAACCGAAGACGGAGGTGTCTTGGAACCCGCAGTGCCAGCCGCCTTGAATGACGGGCAGCAGCTTCGGCGCGAAGCCCGCGTTGTACATCCGCTGCCCGTTGCTGCTCAGCGGCGTAATGGTGTCCGCACTGCCCGAAATCAGACTGTGGGGCACAGTAATGTTCGGCGACGCTTGGATTGCCGACGGGTTCGTCTCCGCCGCCGCGAGGTTCGCCACCGCCTTGATGCGGGCGTCCGCCGCCGCCGCGAGGATGCTCGCCCCGCCGCCCATCGAGTGCCCCGAAACGCCGAACTGCTCGGTCGCCACCTGCTCAAACAGCCACGAGGCGGGGTCGGCGTTCTGTTCCTCCAGATAGGTGAGGCAGTGGCGCATGTCCTCCGCGTAGGCGCGGTGGTTGGGAAACAGCTCCAGCCCCGACTCGGTCGCGATGGTGAGGTAGCCCCAAGTGGCGAGGTGTTCCAGGATCGAGCGGTAGCGTTCGGGCGGCTGCAGGAATCCGTGCCCGAACGAGACGGCGGGATACGGTGCGCCGCTGCCGTCGTAGTGCGCGTTGTCGCCCGTCGCCGTCGCGGGGTAATACAGTTGCGCGGTGAAGGTCGTGTTATTCGGGCGGCGCACGGTCACGCGGCGGCGTCCCGCGCGATAAGCTCCTGGCGCGGCATAGTCGGTTTGCATGGCAGTATCTCCCTTCACGGGGAAGCATACATCATGTTTGCTGTTCCTGCAGGGCTTGGTAGACGCTGGCGAGGGTGTTTTCCAGCTCTTTTTGGGCGATGGTGAGGGTCAGGTCGGCGCGGGTGCGCTCCAGCACGGCACGCAGCGCGTCACAGGCGCGCCGAAGGTTGCCCGTCACGGCGTCGGGGTAATCAAAAGTCACCAGCTCGTCGTAAATCTCGTCCATCACGCCCAGCAGCGTTTCGGCGTGCGCGAGTTCGCCTGCGCGCAGCAAGTCCAGCACATAGCGTCGGCACTCGGAGGCGGCTTCGGCAACGCCGTTGAGGTACGCGCCGACATCGACGCCCAGCTCGTCGGGTTCGGGCAGCGCGTCGCCCAGCACGATGGCATAGAGCGTCTCGCCCTCCACGAGTTCCTTCTCGGCGTCTTGCAGGAAGCCTGCGTAGTAGATTTGCGGGAACGGACGCAGCAGCTCGCGGGCGTGGCTAATCTCGCGATAGGCTTGCGTCAGCAGTTCGCGGCAGGCGTCGAACTCGTGGCGGTGCAGGCTGCGGATGGCGCGGGCACACAGCTGGGTCGCTTTACGGCAGGCTTGGAGTCCCTGCTCACGCGCTTGGTGGCGCGATTCCACCTGTTGGCGGAGCTGCTCGGCAATCTCGCTCCAGTGGTTCATAACGGGATTATACCCAGCAACATGATTAGGTGCGCGGGTGGACGATTGCAGCAGTCGTCCCCACAAGCGGCGTGTGTAGGGGCAGACCGCAGTGTCTGCCCCGCTCTCTCATAGGTCAGGGGTGTTAGTAGCCGCCTGCTTTGCGCTCTTCGGCGGCGGCGCCTGGCGTGTCGGGCGCCGCGGGTTGCCCCATCGGATTGGTGGTCGGGGGCGCCGCTGCCTCGCCCTCACCGCCGCCTTGGTTGCCGCACGCCATCAGGTTCAGCGCCAGCGTCAGCAGCGTCAGGCTCATCAGAATCCAGCGTTTCATCGGTCGCTCCTTTACGGCCAGTTCTGGTTGTCGGGCAGGTTCAGGCGGGCAATCGGCGGCGAGATGGCGAAGCGTCCCTGCGGCGAGTAGAACCACTCGTAGCGCACCCACTTCGCGTGCCCGTCGCCGAAGATGGCGTTCGTGCCGCCGCTGTGCCGCTCGGAGATCATCAGGAACACCTCGTTCCAGTTCGTGCTGCCCGGCTCGATGTACGGGTACAGGTCGAACGGCAGGGTAGAAGTGCCGAACACATCGCGCAGACGCTGGGGCACGCCCTCGCTTTGGGAGCGCGACTCCGTGACAAGAATCACATCGGCGGTCGTTTCCCAGCCTGCCTCGTTATGCTCGCGCCCGCTGTAGGTCGTGCGGTTGTAGCCGTAGTTGGCGATGAACTCCTCGTTTTTCGCGTAGTGCCCGTAGATACGCGGGGCGACTTTCGAGCAGCCGCGTGCGGTGATGGTCGCGGGCGCGTTCGTCGGGAAGGTACCCACCAGCAGGGAGCCAGGCGCGTCGTCGTTCGCACGGCAGCCGTCGGCGGCGGTATACTCCACCAAGCGCGGCTTCGGCGCAGACGACTGCGGACACACGAAGATGTCCCAGTTCTTAATGTAGGGGTAGAGCGGGATGTGCCACTCCCACCACATGTAGACATGGTGGTCGTCGAAGTCTTGGGCATACATGCGCATCGATGTGCCGAGCTGACGCATGTTGGACAAGCACGAGGTCTGACGCGCTTTGGCGCGCGCCTGAGCAAACACGGGGAACAGCACTGCCGCCAGAATCGCGATTATCGCGATGACCACTAGCAACTCGATAAGCGTAAACCCTCGTTTGTGCATGGTCGCCTCCGCCCTATAGTGTGAGTTTTCGAAAGTTAAGGTTGCGTTAATTTCGCCCTGAAACGCCACCAATTGCTATGTGAATTGGCGAACACGCCCCCAATTGGTATAATCCCCGTGATGGCGCAGCAAAGCGAGCGTCTTTCGGAGCGACTGGCGCGCGCGTCGAGCGTGGAGGAGCAGGTACAAGTGCTCCTTGGCTGGCTGGATGAGCATCCCGACCAGAAGGTGCTGTTCCGCCTAATGTTTTTGTACGGGCGCGTCCACAAGTGGGGCACGGTGCTGTATTTGAACTATCCGCGCGTGGCGGACTACCTGCTGGAGTTTTGCACGGAGGCGATACGGCTGCGCGGGGTGTGCAACCTTGTGCTGTCGGGGGGCAGCACGCCGCTGGCGTTGTACCGCATCTTGGCAGGGCGTTGCATCCGCCCCACAGTGAACTGGCACAAGGTGCATCTGTTTTGGGGCGACGAGCGGTATGTGCCGCACGACGACCCGCGCAGCAACTTCGGGCAGGCATACACGGTGTGGCTACGCGACGCGCCCATCCCGCGCGAGAATATCCACCCGATGCCGACCCACTACGCCGACCCCGACGACGCCGCGCGCGCCTACGAAGCGACCCTGCGTGCGCACTTCGGCGATGCGAAACCGTACCCCGCGTTCGACTTGGTGCTGCTGGGGCTGGGCGACGACGGGCACATCGCCTCGCTGTTCCCCGGCGACCCCGCGCTGGAGGAGACCAAGCGCTGGGTTGTGCCCAGCCGCGCACCCGCCGAACCGCGCCAACGACTGACCCTCACCTTGCCTGTGCTGCAGGCGAACCGCCTCTGGTTCTTGGTCGCAGGCGAATCCAAAGCACCGATCATCGAGCAGCTGTTTGCAGGCACGCCTGACCCCACGCTGCCGATTGCGATGCTGGGCGAGAACCGCCTATACTTTTGGTGGCTCAGCGATGAACTCTACGCACGCGCCGCGCCCCACGCCAAACCGTGGCGCGTGTAGGAACATGGTATAATCTTCAGGCGTCTAATACGAGAAGGAGGGATGGGATACCGTGGGGGAACTTTCTCCGTCGCTACTGCGTAAACCCCAGTGATGGAGACGGTGATGACCCACACGGCAGTCGCACAGAGTATGGACGATCGCTTACAGCGCGAGTTTGACGAGCTGGTGTATCGCCACTACCAGCAGGCATACAACCTTGCGTACCGCCTGACGGGCAACGCCGCCGACGCGGAAGACCTGGTGCAGGAGGCGTTCCTGCGCGCCTACCGCTTCTTCGACCGCTACGACCGCAGCATGCCGTTTATGAACTGGTTCAGTCGCATCCTGACGAACCTGTACATCGACGAGTACCGTCGGCGCGGGCGGCTGCGCACCGTCTCCATCGACGAGGTCTACAGCGGCGAGGACGGCGAGGAGGGCACGACGATGGATCTGCCCGACACCGAGCCCAACCCGCTGGAGCTCGCCCTCAGCAACGAATACATCCACGCCATCCACGAGGGGCTCCAGTACCTCTCGCCAGAGTTCCGCATCCCCGTGATCTTAGCCGACCTGGAGGGCTACTCTTACGAGGAAATCGCCGAAATCACCAAGACCTCCATTGGCACGGTGCGCTCGCGCATCCATCGCGGGCGCAAACAGCTACGCGACCACATCAGAAAACGCCATCCTAACCTTTTCGAGCGAGGTGATCTGAAATGAATTGCCGCTATGTGCAGTCTCGCCTTTCGGCATACCTGGATTTTGAACTGTCAGGTGACGAGCAACAGTTGATTAGGAGCCACTTGGAGGAGTGTATTGAGTGTTCATGCGAGTTTGAAAGTTTACGCAGAACCAAGCAATTACTCAGGCAAATGCCTATGGTAAAGCCCCATACAGGTCCCGAACAGGTGTTGCTGCGGGTGCGTCAGACGCAGCATCTAACGGTGCGCCCTGCGTGGGGGATTCGATGGCATCCGCCGCGCGCGTGGCAGTACGCAGGCGGATTCGCGCTGGCGGCGGCAATCCTCTTTTGGGGACGCTCTAAAGACTCAGAAACAACGCCGGTAACCACCGCCAGCCCCACAACAAGTTATGCTACCCCCGCCTCCAACCCGCTCCTTCCCGCTGTTGCTCCCGAACTCTCCGCTGTGTACCGACCCTACGCTCCCAACCTGTTTAGACGCACCGCTTACCCAATGACCGAACCGTCCCTGATTCCCAGCGTCTCGTATTCGATGGACCCCTTACTGGGCAACCAACCTGTAAGCGAGTGGAATAGCATCTCCTCGCAACCACAGTTTATCGAGACGCCACGGTAGGAGGTTGAGAGAATGATGAAGCGTTGGCAGCTGATTCTGGGGTTGGGTGTGCTGATTGGCGCAGCGATTACCTATATCGCGCTGCATGGGGGCGCAATCGCGCAAGAGCGCGCGGTGGTCGCCTTCACCCCGCAAGAGCGCGCAACGCTGACCAGTCTGGAATCCGCGCTCACGCGCATCGCCGAGACCGTGCAGCCGACCGTCGTGCATATCCGTGCTGTGCGCCGATTCACGACACGCCCGCGCGACGAAAACGACCCGATGCAGGAGTTCCTGTTCGAGTTCGGGCGTGGGCGTATTCAAATACCCCCGCCGCGCGTGGAAGGGCAAGGCTCTGGGGTCATCATCCGCAGTGACGGCTACATCGTCACAAATGACCATGTGGTGAGCGGCGCGACCGATGTGGAGGTGACCTTCTACGACGGCACGAAAGCGAAGGGCGAGGTACTGCGTGCGCCCAGTGCGGACATCGCTGTCATCAAGGTAGACCGCAAGAACCTGCCCGCCGCCGTGTTGGGCGACTCCTCAACGGTCAAGCCAGGGCAACTCGTCTTTGCGATTGGCAGTCCGTTCGGACTGGAGAACACAATCACGATGGGGATCGTCAGCGCAGTAGGCAGACGCGAGACCATCCCAGGCAGGGGGCGAATTCGCTTCTATCCTGACCTGATTCAGACCGACGCCGCCATCAACTCAGGCAACTCTGGCGGACCGTTGGTCAACACGCGCGGTGAGGTCATCGGCATCAACACCGCCATCGTCGCGAACGGGTTCATAGGTGGCAATGTCGGCATCGGCTTCGCCATTCCCATCAACCGCGTGAAGACCGTCGTGCAGCAACTCATCGAAAAGGGCACCTACCGACGCGGCTACCTGGGCGTTGCGCTTTCCGACATCCCCGCCGACATGAAAGACGAACTTAAGGCGACGCAGGGCATCCTGATCCGCTCCGTCGAGCGGGGCACGCCCGCCGAGAAAGCGGGCATCGAAGCGGGCGATGTGGTCGTTGAAGTGGACGGCACACCCGTGCGCAACGAGAGTCACTTCCGCGAGATGATTGCTGACAAGGGACCTGGCGCCACCGTCACCCTCAAGATCCTGCGTGACGGCAAGCCGATGACTGTCAGGGCGACGCTGGGCGTTCACCCCGAAGATGTTGAGGAGCAACGCGAGGTGCACGCCGAGTCGTCCCGCGAGCAGAGCATCTTGGAGCGGTTGGGTATCACCGCGGGCGAAATCCCTGACTCGCTGCAGCGCGAGCTGGGCGGTGCACAGGGCGTCTATGTGCAGCGCGTTGCCTCCGACAGCCCCGCCGCCGACGAACTGCAAGCGGGCGATGTGATCCTTGCGGTGAACCGCACGCCCGTCAAAACCGTTGCCGAACTGGAGCGCGCGCTGCAGGCAGTGCCGTCAGGACGCTTCGTGCGCATGCGCGTGCTGCGCAAGGTAGACGACCGCACGATGGAAGCTCTGGTGATGTTTCGGATGCCCTAACGGGGCGCAGGGGTTGACATCCGCGCCCGCCATAGGGTATAGTTAAGATGTCGTCAGGAGGACGACCTTTGTGGAGGGTACCGTAGGCCACCTCTACGAAGCATCCGGGACACGGAGGTCCCACCGCGATTTCGGGGCGAGCGGAAACGCTTGCCCCGATTTTGTTTACCGCGCCCCGGTGCCGTAGAGTCGATCCCCGAAGTCGCCTAAGCCTGGCACGATGAATTTTCGGTCATTCAGCCCGCGATCTATAGAGGCGGCGACGATTCGCACCTGCGGGAACCGCTCGTTGAGCAGGCGGACGCCTTCGGGCGCGGCGACCACGCAGATATGCACGATGTCCTGCGCGCCCGCTTTGAGCAGCACCTCTACCGCCTGCGCCGCCGAGCCGCCCGTCGCCAGCATCGGATCCAGCAGAAGCACGCGGCTCGTGCCAATCGGGGGCAGTTTGCAGTAATACGCGCGGGCGACAGCGGTTGTTTCGTCGCGCTCCAGCCCGATGTAGCCAACGCGCACATCGGTGAACAACTCCGTGATGGCTTCTAACATGCCCAACCCTGCTCGCAGAATCGGCACGGCGACAATCGGCTGCGCCAGCGAGTGCCCTTGGGTCGTCTCCAGCGGCGTCTGCACCGTGTGCTCGCGCACGGGCAAATCGCGCGTGGCTTCCACCGCCAGCAACAGGGTCAACTGCCGCGCCAGCGCACGGAACTGGGCAGGCTCCGTCGAAGCGTCGCGCAGGCGCGTGAGAATGTGCTTCACCAACGGGTGCTGTACGACCTCGATCTGCATCCATGCTCACCGCCTCGATTGTACCCCCTACGGCGTCTCGGCATGCTGGAGAATGATGGCAAGCGCGGCGTAGTCGTCGTAGGGTTCGGGGGGGATGCGCATGCCTTTGGGCAGCAGGCGTCGCCAGCCGCGTGGGGGGTGGTACTGAAAGTAGAGTTCGCGGGCGCGCAGGGTGGTGTTATGCTCGGCGACCAGTTCCCACACGGCGTTCGGGAACCACTCGCGCAACTGCGTCTGCAGCCGTTTCGCGCCTGTGCCCGCACCGATGAGCAGACGGTCGGGCGCATAGTCGGCAAGCAGGCGTTGCAGGATCGCGTGCAACTGCTCCAGCGCAACCACCGCGCGATACAATACGCGCCACTCGCCATCTGCCCGCTCGGCGAGGGCAATCCCTACCTTGTGGCTGCCGGGGTCAATCGCTAAGTATCGGATTTGGTTGTCTCACCTCGCAGCGTGCTGAAGGTCGCAGGGTCTAAAAAGGCGTCCACAATCATCGGGTCAAACTGCTTTTCGCGTTCGGCGCGGAGCGTCTCGATGGCTTGCTCGTGCGACAGGGCGGGTCGGTAGGGGCGGTCGTTGGTCATGGCGTCGTAGGCGTCCACGACGGCGACGATGCGTCCCCACAGCGGGATCTCCTCGCCCCGCAAGCCCTGCGGGTAGCCCTTCCCGTCCCAACGCTCATGGTGTGTGAGGGCGATGGTGCGCGCCATCTGAATCACAGGGTAGGTGCAGCCCTCCAGAATGCGCGCGCCGATTTCTGTATGCTGCTGCATCACTGCCCACTCCTCGTGGGTGAGTGGCGCGGGCTTGCGCAAAATCGCGTCAGGCACACCGATTTTACCGACATCGTGCAGCGGGGCGGCATGGCGCAACTCAAACAGCCGCTCCTCGTCCAGCCCCAGCACGCGCCCTATCTGCTCGCTGAGCCGCCCGACACGGATGATGTGCTGTCCTGTCGTATCATCGCGATACTCGGCGGCGCGCGCCAGTCGCTCCAGCGTCTCCAACCGCGCCAGCTCCAACTCGCGCTCGCGTGTTTGGTACAAGCGACGCATCTCCAAGTAGTTCCGAATGCGCAGCAGTGCCTCCGTGATATCAAACGGCTTGTTCAGAAAATCCGATGCGCCCGCCGCCAGAGCATTATGCTTGATCGAGGGCGACATGTCCGCTGTCAACACAATCACAGGGATAATCTCGTCCGCATGGGCAATCCGCAGGTGACGAATGACATTCGCGCTATCATCAGCCCCCAAATGCCAGTCCAACAGCACCAAATCAGGACGCGCCGAATCCAGACGCCGAATTGCTTCCGCAACGCTGCACGCCGTTAGCACTTGCTCGAATCCCGCCTCGCGCAACAGAACCGATAGAAACTCCAGAGCGCTCGGCTCGTCGTCTACAACCAAAATAGTCGCATCATGAAAGCGTTGACTCTTGAGCATACGCCCACCACCAATCACTGAGCAAGCACGCTTCCTGCGCCCGATCGCTCCCTGCGCTCAGTGCCTGATAATTATGCCGACCAAACGCCAATTCCTGCTACTCTTTCGGGGAATCAGAGGCAAAAAAGTAGGTGAGGGTCGTTGAGGCAGGAGGGCGTCGAGCCAAAGTAGGTATCCTATAGCGCGATGCAGAAGGGTCTCTCACAGCGGGCGTTGTCGGCGCAGCCGTCGCCGACCTTAGCGTTGACCGCGCGCGCCCAAGAGTTGCGGCGGCAGGGCGTCGATGTGCTGAGCTTCACGGCAGGCGAACCCGACTTCGATACGCCCGACTTCGCCAAAACGGGCGCGCTGGAAGCCATCCACGCAGGCTACACCAAATACACCCCCACCCCTGGCATCCTGCCCCTGCGCGAAGCCATCGCCGAAAAGTTCGAACGCGAGAACAACTTACGCTACGCGCCCGACCAGATTGTGGTCTCCTGCGGCGCGAAGCACTCGCTGTTCGGCGCGTTCATGGCGCTGTTAGACCCCGGCGACGAGGTGATTATCCCCACGCCGTGCTGGGTGTCGTACCCCGAACAGGTGCGCTTGATGGGCGCGACGCCTGTGTTCGTGCCTGCCGACGAGACGACCGATTTCCTGCCCGATTATGACGCGCTGCGCCGCGCGGTTACCCCGCGCACGAAAGCCATCGTGCTGAACACCCCGTGCAACCCGACAGGCGCAGTCTACGGGCGCAAGCAGCTCGAGGAAATCGCCTCCCTCGCACTGACACACGACCTGTGGATTGTTGCCGACGAGATTTACGAGCACCTGGTGTACGACGGGCACACGCACGAGAGCATCGGCGCGCTGGGCAAGGAGGTGTTCCAGCGCACGATTACCGTCAACGGCGTCTCCAAGAGCTTCGCGATGACGGGCTGGCGGATTGGGTATCTGGGCGCGCCGACGGAGGTCGCCCGCGCCGTGAGCCGTCTGCAAGACCAGATGACCTCCAACGCCTGCACGATTGCGCAGTACGCCGCGCTGGCTGCCCTGCGCGATGCCACACCCGACTGGCGCACGCAGCTGCAGGCGACCTTTGACCGCCGTCGCCGCCTGATGGTGGACGGGCTGAACCGCATCGAGGGGATCCGCTGCTGGACGCCGCGCGGCGCGTTCTATGTGTACGCGAATGTGCAGGGGTTGATTGGGCGTACCTACGACGGGCGCACGCTCGGCAGCTCGGCGGATGTGGCGGAGTTCCTGCTGGCTACGGCACGCGTCGCCACCGTGCCTGGCGAAGGCTTCTGCGCGCCTGGCTATATCCGCCTCTCCTACGCCGTCTCCGAAGCCGTGATTGAGGCGGGGCTGGAGCGGATTGGCGCGGCGGTGGGTCACCTTGGCTAAGGGGGTTCTCAGGGGGTATACTCCCTGCGGGAGGAACCCGCGATGCCACACCCGACGATCGAGACCCCTGAGACGCTGCGCGAATTTGCCCCACACGCGCTGCCTGCAGACGCAGTGGCGCGGCAGCTGGGAACCAGTCCCGATGGGCTGAGCCTCGAAGAGGCGCGCCGACGCCTCCACCAGTTCGGCGCGAACGAAATCGAGGGCATCAAACCCATCAGCATCCCCGCGCTCATCCTGCACCAGTTCGCCAGCCCGCTGATTTACATCCTGCTTGCAGCGGCGGTCGTGACGCTGCTGCTGGGCGAATACATCGACACGGCGGTCATCGCGGCGGTGTTAGCGCTCAACGCGACCATCGGCTTTATTCAAGAGTACCGCGCGGAGAAGTCGGTGCGTGCGCTGATGCAGCTGACCGCCCCCCACGCGCGGGTCATTCGCGACGGCAAGGAACACGACATCGAGAGCCGCGCGTTAGTGCCTGGCGATGTGGTGCTGCTGGAGTCGGGCGTGCGCGTGCCTGCGGACATTCGGCTCTTTCAGGCGACCGCGCTGCAGGTGGACGAGTCGATGCTCACGGGCGAGTCGGTGGCGGTCTACAAGCAGGTTGCGCCGATTCCCGCAGACGCGCCGCTGGGGGATCGGGCGAATATGGTCTTTTCGGGCACGATTGTGGTGTCGGGGCGTGGGCGGGGCTATGTGGTCGCCACAGGCGCGCACACCGAGCTGGGCAAAATCGCGGGCAGTATGCGCGAGCAGCGCGTGGACGAGACGCCACTGCAACAGCGCATGCGCCGCTTCGCGCACATCATCGGCATAGTCGTCGGCGTCGGCTGTGCGGTCATCTTCGCGCTGGGGCTGGCGGTCGGCAACAGCGTCGTGGACATGTTCAAGGTGGTGGTCGGCGTGGCGGTCGCCACGGTGCCCGAAGGGCTGCCGATTGTGCTAACCATCACGCTCGCGCTGCGGGTGAGCGCGATGGCGAAACGCAACGCGCTGGTGCGCCGCCTGCACGCCGTCGAAACGCTCGGCAGCACGACCGTCATCGGCTCCGACAAAACGGGCACGCTCACCGAGAACCGCATGACCGTGCAGGAATACTGGACGGCGGGCGAGTGGTACCGCGTGCACGAACTGGAGCGCGGCGCAATCCCCTACGATGACCAGCACCCGTTCGTGCTGGCGCTGCTGACTTCCGTGCTGACCAACGAGGCGCAGGTGCAGCGCATCGGCGAGGACGAATACGAGATTCACGGCGACCCGACGGAAGCCGCGCTGCTGATTGCCGCGCTCAAAGCGGGCTTCGACCACGACGAGTGGCGCGCGCAACACCCTGTGGTGGGCGAAATCCCGTTTGAGCCCGAGCTGCAATACTCTGCGAGTATCCGTGCGCGGGGCGATGAACACTGGATGTTCGTCAAGGGCGCGCCAGAGCGGGTGATGGGCATGGCGACGCGCTGGCTGACCCCCGACGGCGAGTTGCCGCTGGACGCTACCGCCCGCGAGACCATCTTGGGGCACGCGGCGGACATGGCGCAGCGCGGCTTGCGCGTGCTGGGGCTGGCGTACCGCCGCTGCGCGGAGCCGATTGACATACGCGAGGGCGTGCCCCAGCCCAGCGAGCTGGTCTTCATCGGGCTGGTGGGGATGCTCGACCCGCCGCGCGCAGGCGTGCTGGAGGCGATTCAGGAGTGCCACGAGGCGGGTATCCGCGTGCTAATGATCACGGGCGACCACGCGGCGACGGCGCGCGCAATCGCTGCTCAGCTCCACATCGCCCCGCCCGACGCGGAGGTCATCACAGGCGCGGAAATGGAGCGCCTCTCCGACGAGGAATTGCGCGAGCGCGTGCGCACGGTGAATGTCTTTGCGCGGGTTTCGCCCGAACACAAGTTGCGCGTGGTGCGCGCCCTGCAAGCCAACGGCGAGACGGTCGCCGTCACGGGCGATGGGGTGAACGACGCGCCCGCGCTCAAAGCCGCCGATGTCGGCGTCGCGATGGGCAAAAGCGGCACCGATGTCGCCCGCGAAGCCGCCGACATCGTGCTGGCGGACGACAACTTCGTCAGCATCCGCAACGCCGTCGAGGAGGGGCGCGTCGCCTTCAAAAACCTGCGCAACGCGACCTTCTTCCTCATCTCCACAGGCGCAGGTTCCATACTAATGTTCCTGTTCGCTGTGCTGCTGGGGATGCCGATGCCGATGTTGCCTGCGCAGCTGCTGTGGCTGAACTTGGTCACCAACGGTCTGCAGGATGTGGCGATGGCGTTCGAGCCAGGCGATAAGAGCATCATGCGCCAGAAGCCGCGCCCGCGCAACGAGGGCATCATCTCCCCGTTGCTGTGGGAGCGCACAGTCATCGTGGGGCTGCTGATGGCGGTCGTGTCGCTGTGGCTGTTCCACTACGAATACACAACCACAGGTTCGCTCACCCGCGCACAGACAATCGCGCTGACGACTGTCGTGCTGTTCCAGAACTTCCATGTGGGCAACGCGCGTTCGGAGTTCCGCTCGGCGTTTTTGCTAAGCCCGCTGCGCAACCCGTTCCTGCTGATTGCAGTGGTAGCGGCGTTGGCGGTGCATGCGCTCGCGCTCTATCTGCCGCCAACGCAGTTCATCCTGCGCGTGGAGCCGATTGAGCTGGAGGCGTGGGTGCGCAGCGCGTTGGCGGCGCTCAGCGTGGTGGTCGTCGTGGAGGCGCACAAGTGGCTGCGCCACCCGAAACTGGCGCGGGAGGGCATCTAAACTTCCCGCGCCCGCCTGCCGATAATCCCCACAGGTTGCTTTTGCTCCTTGCGAAAGACCTTCGCTGATTCCCATTCATTCGCGTGCGCCTTGCGCACGGCTACTGGGGGTGTCTGTATGCGCAGACGGAGTGGTTTTACACTGGTGGAGCTGCTGGTGGTGATTGCGATCATCGCCGTGCTGGCGGCGTTGCTGTTTCCTGTGTTCACGACGGCGCGTCAAGCCAGTGCCGCGAGCGTGTGCGCTTCGAACCTGCGGCAACTCAGCAAGGCGACCTTGCTTTACACGCAGGACTACGACGAGTGTTTCCCGTTGGCGTTCTATCGCATCGCGAGCGCGAATGGGACATGCCTACGCACTGTGTGGGGGGTGTTGCAGCCCTACCTGCGCGACTATCGCGTTGCGCTGTGCCCTGCCGACCCGCAGCCGATTGACCTTACGGCGATGCGCACCGTGCAAGGCGTTGGCTGCCCGCTCTGTGCCGATGAGCCGACGCAGGCGTCGCTGATGCCCAACTGGTGCCTGACGGTGAACGCGGCAACCTACCCGACAACACCGCCTGTGAGCTTGGCGCGGCTGCCGTTCCCCGCCTCTACGGGCTTTTGGTTCGACGGCTGGTTGGGTGTCAGCACTTCGGGCGCAGGGTTCGAGCCGACAAGCGGTGTAGACCCGCGTCACAGCCTCGCCGCGCGCGTGCCCGATCGCGTCTTTGCAGGGCACGAGACGCGCTATCGGGGCAAGGTTCAAGCGAGCTTCGTGGACGGGCATGTGCAGGCGTTTCACGCACGCTTAGAGCCCGACACGCGGCGCAGGGGCGATGTCGCGTACTTCACCGCGCGCCCGATGACCATCGATCGGCGACTGATGCCGCGCTGGTTCATTCAGGGCGGGGTCTATCACGAGCGGCAGAGCTTTTTCGGCTGGCCCAGCCGCCCCAAAGAGGGCAACCCGAACCGCATGCTGCTGATGTGCTACCCGCGCCCGAACTTCTGCGAGGAGTGGGATTAGTGCGGGCGGCGTGAGGCGCCTCTGCTTTTAGAGGGAGCCTCACGCCACAGGCTCAATCAGCATCAGGCGGTAGACGGGGGTCGCATCGAAGCGGAACTCCAGCGAGCGCAGCACGCGATAGGATGCGCCGCGCCATGTGAGAGCGGTAGCGTTGGGTAGATTGACCGCTGGCGCGACGGCAACTGCCCACAACGGGCGCGGCAGTTCGCTCAACGCTTCAGGGCTGAACAGCCAGCGCAGCATGCTGGGGGGCGGCTGAAAAAACAGCCCACGGTAGCCCTGTGCGCCCACTTGGAACGGCTCGCCGTAGCGGCGCAGCCAATAGTTCAAGCACTCGCGCAGGATCACGGCGTCTCCTCCTCGCGCTCGCGGTAGACAAACAGCAGTTGCGCCTCGCGCCTAAGGAACGGCTTGAGACGAGCGTACCCCTGCGCTTTCAGCCCCGTGGGGTCGGCAGGGTCGCGTAGGGCGGGTGGTTGCACTTGCAGCCAGCCGATTCGGAAGCCCGTCCACGCGCCCAGCTCGCGGTAGAGCGTCGCACCCATCTCGCCTGCAATCACCTCCAGCGCGCCCAAGTTCAGCGTCGCCAGCAGGTCGGCGTCGCTCGTGCTGAGATAGCTCGGCTCAATCGCGTAGCGCAGCGCGGGCAGCATCTCGGCAATGAGCGCGTCGATCTCGGCGTCGTAGTCGTTGGTCGTCAGGCGCAGCTTGCGCTTCACATCCGCGCGGGACACAGTGAGCATCGCGGCGCCCTCCTACGGCTTGGCGGTGTCTTGCCAGTGCGCAATCGCTTGGCGCAGGCTCAGCAGCGCGTCGCGTACATCCTCCAGCGCGAGTTCGAGCCGCTCGTAGCTTGCTTCGGTGCGGGCGACGCTCTCGCGTAGGTACGCGATGAACTCGTCGGTAATCGCCTGCTCCTGAAGTTGCGCCGCCTCGACCAGCTTGTCCATCCGCGCCAGAATTTGGCGGGTGAGCAGGAACGCCCAGCCCACCAGCGCGCTAATCACGGGAATCAGTTGCGTCCACTCCATCGGTTGCCTCCGTTAGGGTTCCCAGCGTTCCAGTCGATACAGCGCGACTTGACGCAGGGCGTTTTCGACCTGCTCGATGGTCTGCACGGGCAGGTGCAGGCGTTGCGCGAGGGCGTCGCGCTGATGTGCGGGCAGGCGCAGGGCGCGCTCCCGCAGCCACTTCAGCAGCGTCGGCTTGAGGGCGTTCCATGCCCAGCGGAGTATCGTCTGTCGCATCGTTGACCACCTCCTCGATTTGCAGCAGCGGGCACGCGCGTATCGCGTCGGTTAGCGTCGTCTCGTCCAGCTCCACAAACGCGGGCGCGTTCGGGAACCAGATGCCCCCCTTGCGATAGCCGCGAAACAGCGCGTGTGGCACTGCAGAGACACGATAAACTCGCATTGGCTTCACCATGCAAGGGGGATACGCTACCCCGCGTGTGTCAACGGCGCACGCGATAACGCAACGCAGCAGCTGTGCCGATAATTAGGGGTATGGCGTTACCTGCACCTGACCGTGAACCGCGCGAGAAGCCGCCGCTGTGGGTGATTCAAGAGGCGTTTGAAGGCGACGAACCCGCCGAACAGCCGCAGGATGTGTATATCCTGCACATCCTGCGTGCGCTGCCGCCTGACCTTGTGCAGTCGCTTACACCCGACCAATACCAGCGGCTGAAGCAGTCGCTGTATGCGTATCACCGCCGCCACCTGCTCGATGTGCGTGGGGTAATCCCGTTTTTGTGGACACGCTTCTACTTCGTGTTTTTGTTTGGCAAGGACACGCGCAGGGCGCCGCGTGCGGTGGATTTCGAGCGGCGTGCGCCTGCGCGTTGGGCGCGGTTTGTGGGCTGGCTCGTGATGCTGGCGATTCTGGCGCTGCTGTTGCTGGGCTTTCTGGGCGCGGCGCGCCTGTATCAATCGCACGGCTAAAGTCTGTGAATAGTACGGTTTTCAGCCACCACACTCCCTCCGCAGAGGGCAGACGCTTCATTGGTTCGCTTGGCAGCCAGTTAGGGGCATCGGATGGGAACTGCGACCGCATCTCCCGCACGCTGCAGCGGGGCATCGGTTCCCACACCCGTACACAGTAGCAGCAAAGCGTGCCTCTCCTCTTGAAAGACGAGCCCTTTGCAGGAATCGGCGAAGCAGGGGCGAACTGCAACTTCCGTTATGAAGGTGATTCGGCACATCGGCTGGCTGGCGCTACTAACCAGTGCGTTCGCGCAGCCCAAATCGGACGCAACGATTACGGTCAACCTCGACGACGGCGCGACCATCAAGGGCATCGTGAAAGTCGTCGCGCGGGTGCAGTCCGAGAAACTGGTCGAGCGCGTAGAGTTCCAAGTGGACGGCGCGCTGCGCGAGGTGGACGATAGCACCCCGTATGAGTACGAGTGGGATACCGTGACCGACATGGAGGGCGAGCGGCAGCTGAAGATTGTCGCGTTTCTGGAGGGCAACAAGAGCGTCTCGAAGGTGCTGCGCGTGATCATCGACAACGGTGTGGGGCAGGGTGCGCAGTACCACTATGAGCAGGCACGCGCGGCATTCGCCGACGGCAAGTTCGACGACGCGCTGTATCACACGCGCGTTGCGCTCAAAGCCGATTCCACGCACCGCGAGGCGCGCGTGCTGCAGATTCAGACCCTGCTGCGCTTGGGGCGTGCCGCCGAAGCGGACGAAGCCGTGGAAGACCTCGCGCGACTGTACCCCGATTCGCTGGAGACTCAGCAGTTGCGTGTGGCGGCGAGCCTGCGCCGCGCCCGAAACGCCCGCAACGAGCGCGAACTGCTGCGCAACGCCATCGACGCACAGCACAAAATCAACCAGACGCGCCTGAAAGCGCTCGGCGATTCGCGCACGCCTGACGCCATCGTCGCCCGCACGCTGCTCCTGATTAACGAAGGGCAGGCATCCGCGACCATCAACGACCTGCTGCAACTAACCGAGCGCGAGCCGTCCAACCCGCGCTACCTCAACCTGCTGGCGTATGCCTACCTGCACGCGGGTAGGCTGCGCGATGTGATTGTAATTACGAACACCGCTGCCCGTCGCGGCGTCGCCAACGACTACACCTACGCCATTCGCGGGCTGGCAGCTGCGCTGCTCAACGACACACGCGAGCAGGAGCGCGCCTTCGAAGAGGCACGGAAAATCGACAAAGAATCGCGCCCGCTGCTGGCGGCGCAGGCGAACCTCGCGATGCTGGGACGACGCGCCACCGTCGTCGGTAGGCTCGCCGCCCAAGCGCAAGGGCTGAGCGACAACACTCCCCAAGTCGCCTTCATGCGCTATTGGAGCTTCGTCAACAACCGCGAGTACGACCGCGCCAAAGACGCCTTCTGGCGCGTGCTGGACTTAGACCCGCTGATGGCGGAGGCGTACCAACTGCGCGGGATGCTGAACCTTATCGACGGGCTGCGCCCTGGCGACGAAGATTTGCTCCAGACCGCACGCGAGTGGTTCGAGCTGGCGCTGGTCGCGCGCCCAAACTACGCGCCTGCACACTTGGGGATTGCGATGAGCCACGCCTTCGAAGCCTACACCACCAAGCGCGACGGCAACCGCCCCAGCGCAGAGACGCTTCAGCAGGCGGAAGCCGCGCTGAACAAAGCGCTGGAACTTGCACGCGATACCGCGTGGGCGCAGGTCGGTGCGTCGTATGTCTACACCGAGCTGGGCAAGGTGCGCGAGGCAGACCAAGCGATACGCCGCGCCGCGCAGCTGGATCCCAACCGCGTCACCAGCCTCACGCCCCCAGAGCCGCCCCGTGCGCTGGAGCTGCTGATGGCGCTGCTGTTCGTGCCCGTGTTCCCCGCGCCGTAGATGATTGGCAGGCTGAGCGGCGTGCTGCTGAGCGTAGAAGAGAACCTTGCGCTGATTGAGGTGGGCGGCGTCGGCTACGAGGTGCGCCTGCCGCCCAACCTCCGCGACCGACTGCCCCCCCTTGGCGAACCGATTACGCTACACATCCGCACGCTGTTCCACGAGGACGAGGGCATCCTGCTGTACGGCTTTCTGGAGCCTGCCCAGCGCAAACTGTTCGACCTGCTGATTACCGTCAGCGGGGTCGGACCGCGCTTGGCGTTGAACCTGATGGGCGCGGGCGAGCCGGACGCGCTGGCGCGTGCAATCGCCCGTAAGGACACCCGCTACCTCAAGTCGCTGCCAGGCGTCGGCGCGAAGTTAGCGGAACGCCTCGCGCTGGAGCTGTCTGACAAGGTCGCCCAGTTCGCTTTCGAGCGGCAGGTGGAGCGGCTGGCGGCTGCCACGCGCGCCCGCGCGATTGACCTCGACGCGCTGACCGAAGGGCTGGTGCAACTCGGCTACACGCGCCGCGACGCGCAGGCTGCCCTCAGCGCCGTGCTGGACGAGCAGCCCGACGCCGACGAGCAGACCCTCATGCGTCTCGCCCTCGCCCGACTTGCCCCCCGACGCTGAAAACGGGTATACTCCGAACCGCGCGCGACGCCGCGCGTCTAAACCGTATAGGGAGGTATACGCTATGCAGAAGCGCAACCGTTTCTGGTGGGTCATCCCGTTCACCATCGGGATTCTGTTGTGGGGCGTGTGGAGCTTCGTGTTCTCGTCCACGCCTCTGAAAGAAGGTTCGAAAGCCCCCGACTTCACGCTTGTCGGCAGCGACGGCAACACCTACCGCCTGAGCGACTATCGCGGCAAGCGTGTCGTGCTGATGTTCTACCCGAAATCGAACACGCCAGGCTGCACCGCGCAAAACTGCTCCATCCGCGACCAGTACGAGAAACTCAGCCAGTATGCTGTGGTGTTCGGGATAAGCGTTGATACGCCTGAAGCGCAGGCCAACTTCGCCAAGCAACACAATCTCAAGCACATCGTGCTGGCGGATACCGACGGCAAGGTCGCTGAAGCCTATCAGGTGCGCACGGGCGCAGGCTTCGCGAGCCGCACAACCTTCGTGATTGCGCCCGACGGCACCATCGAGAAGGTCTTCGAGAAGGCAGGCACGAGCAACCACGCCGACGAACTACTGGCATACTTCACCAGCACGAGCGCACAAAACGGCGCGGCAGCCCCGCAAGCCGCCGAAAAGCCCGAAATCGGTAAGCGCGTCCCTAACTTCACCTTGCCGAATGTGAACCCGCGCGAGGGACTGCCCAAAGAGGTCACCCTCTACGACATCAAGGACAAAAAAGCCATCGTGATTATGTTCATCGCCACGCGCTGCCCCATCTCGCTGGACTACGACGAGCGCATGGCGAGCCTCGCCAAAGAGTATATGCCCAAGGGCGTGATGTTTATCGGCATCAACGCCAACAACACGGAGCCTGCCTCTGAGGTGGCTGAACACGCTCAGAAGAAGGGCTTCATCTTCCCTGTGCTGAAGGACGAGGGCAACCGCGTCGCCGACTTGTACGACGCGAAGGTGACGCCAGAGGTGTTCGTGCTGGATTCGAACTTCGTCTTGCGCTATCACGGGCGCATCGACGACAGCCAGAACCCGCAGCGCGTCAGCCAGCGCGACCTCAAGAACGCTCTGGACGCGATTCTGGAGGGCAAGCAGCCGCCCGTGCAACAGACGCGCGCGTTTGGCTGCACCATCAAGCGCGTGCAGAAGTGATACCAACTGCATCGCCAAAGTCCATAAATGCGCAAGCTTCAAATCCCCTCTCACCCCAACCCTCTCCCCCCTTGATAAGGGGAGAGAGGACAGGGAGTGGGGGGGGATTCTACACGCGCAGGAATTTGTGAACTCTGGATAGACGATTGGTGTGATTCCCCTCACCCCGCCCCTCTCCCGCAGGGCTCGTTGCACGACGGTTTTTGGGCAAACTGGAAGTACAGCCGTGCGCCCCTACCCTGCCGTGTGCTCCTACACCTTTACCTCGCTAAGCTACTCACCACCACGCCAACCACCCACAGCGTCAGATACGCCAGCGCGCCCGCGCGCAGCCATCGGCGCACAAAGAGCGGGTTGCGCCGACGATACCACTCCGCAAGCCCCACCGCCATCGCCAACACGGCGAACTTGACCCCAAAGAACGCGCCCCAACTGAGCTGAATCAGCCAATCCATCAACGGGTTGAACTCGGTCGCGTAGCCCTGCGTAATCAGCCAGTAGGTACTCAAAGCATCGGCAATCACCAGCAGACACAGCCCCCAAGTCTCCTTGTGGCGCATACCCACCATCTGCAGCAACTTTCGCGCCAGAGGTATAATCCCGCTGCTATGGATGCCCGTGCCATTTACCAGAATCTGGAGAGTTGGCAGAAAGAGACCGCGCTGCTGGGGTCAATTGCAGGCGTGCTGGGCTGGGATCAGCGCGTGACGATGCCCCCGAAAGCCGCACCCTATCGTGCCGAACAACTTGCCCTGCTGTCAGGGATGATTCACCAGCGGGCGACCGACCCGCGCATCGGCGAGTGGCTGAGCCAGCTGGAACAGAGCGAGCTGACCCAGCCGCCCGATAGCGTCCCCGCCGTCAACATCCGCCAGTGGCGACGCGAATACGACAAACTCACCAAGCTGCCCACCGAGCTGGTGATGGAGTTCACGCGCGTCACCAGCCTCGCCGAGAAGGTCTGGGAAGAGGCGCGCGAAGAGTCGGATTTCCGCCTGTTCCAGCCGCACCTGGAGAAGATAGTGAGCCTCGTGCGCGAGATTGCCGAGCGGCTGGGCTACGAACGCGAACCCTACGACGCACTGCTCGACGAGTACGAGCAGGGCATGACCGCGCAGGAGGTGGAGCGGCTGTTCGAGCCGTTGCGCCGCCACACGCCCGAACTGGTCGCGCAGATTCAAAACGCCCCGCGCCAGCCCGACACGAGCATCCTGCGCCGCCACTACCCGCGCGAGGCACAGGAACGCTTCTGCCGCCTAATCGCCGAGCGCATCGGCTTCGACTGGCAACGCGGACGGTTAGACCCGACGGTACACCCGTTCGCGACGCGCCTCTCGCCTGGCGATGTGCGCATCACCACGCGCTACTACGAGGACTTCCTGAACCCGTCGCTGTTCGGCACGATTCACGAACTGGGGCACGCGCTGTACGAGATGGGGCTGCCCGAAGAGCATTGGGGTACGCCGATGGGCGCGTCCGCCTCGCTGGGCATGCACGAATCGCAATCGCGTATGTGGGAGAACTTCGTCGGGCGCAGCCGCGCCTTCTGGGAATACTTCTACCCCATCGCCCAAGAGCATTTCGACGCGCTGCGCGATGTGTCGCTGGACGACTTCGTGTTCGCCGTCAACGCCGTGCAACCCTCCACCATTCGCGTGGAAGCCGACGAGGTGACCTACAACCTGCACATCCTGCTGCGCTTCGAGTTGGAGTTGGCGTTGCTGCGCGGCGAGTTGCAGGTCGCCGACCTGCCCAGCGCGTGGAACGAGAAGTTCAAGGCGTACATGGGCTTCGAGCCGCCCAACGACGCCGAGGGCGTGCTGCAGGATGTCCACTGGTCAGGCGGGATGATTGGCTACTTCCCGACCTACACGCTGGGGAATCTGTACGCGGCGCAGTTGTTTGAGGCGGCGGAGCGCGACTTGGGCGACCTGCAGGCGCAGTTCCGCAAGGGCGAGTTCGCGCCGTTGCTGGAGTGGCTGCGCGAGAAGGTACACCGTCAGGGGCAGCGCTACCCCGCGAAGGAACTCATCGAGCGCGTCACGGGCGCGCCACCCAGCGCGGAGCCGCTGCTAAACTACTTCCAGCGCAAGTTCGCCCCGCTGTATGGGCTGTAAGTGGGGTATAATAGAGGCTGGCGAGGAAACAGCGCGTGATTGACTCCTTTCCGGGCGACTTTTCCTCACCAACCCCACCACACACAGGAGGCGCGGATACCCCGCCCGCGCCTCCTGCCGAGTCACTGCGTAAGGTTGCACCGCTTATGACTGCCGCCAGCGCCGAAAGGTTCCCGCGAATTAACCCCGCCGCGCCGCGCTACGCCGTCGGGCTGATGGCGGGCACTTCGCTGGATGGAATCGACGCCGCGCTGGTGTGCATCGAAGGCGCAGGCGACGCGATTCGCATTCAGACGCTGGCGACGCACTATCAGCCCTACACCCCCGACGAACGCGCGGGGCTGCTGCGCCTCGTTGAATCGGGCACGCTCGCCGACCTGTGCGCGTGGGACGCCTACCTGGGCGAACGCTTCGCGCAGGCGGCGCAGGCGGTGATCCAAAAAGCCCCGCTCCCGCGCGTGGATTTCATCGGCTCACACGGGCAGACCGTGTGGCACGCACCCGACGCGCAGGTGCTGGGAACGCCGACGCCGAACACGCTGCAGATTGGGCAGCCCGATGTCATCGCGGCGCGGGTGGGCGTGCCTGTGGTCGCCGACTTCCGCACGCGCGATATGGCATACGGGGGGCAGGGCGCGCCGCTCGTGCCTCTCGTGGACTGGCTGCTGCTGCGCAGCGACGCGGAAGCGCGCGCCGCGCTAAACCTCGGCGGGATGGCGAACCTGACCGTACTGCCTGCAGGCGGCGCACCCGATGCCATCCGCGCCTTCGACACGGGTCCCGCCAACGCGCTGATTGACCTCGCCGTACAGCACGGCACAGGCGGCACGCAGACCTACGACCGCGACGGCGCGCTTGCCGAGTCGGGCGCCGTCCACCCGCCGCTGCTGGCGTGGCTGCTGGCGCACCCGTACTTTGGGCAGCCGCCGCCCAAGTCCACAGGGCGCGAGGTCTTCGGGCGCGCGCTGCTGGACGCCATCTACGCGCAGTTTCCCGACCTGCCGCTACCGACGCTGGTCGCCACGCTTACCGAACTGACTGCCGCGACAATCACCAACGCGCTTCAGAAGTGGGTACTGCCCGAATGCCCTGTGCGACGCATTATCGTTTCAGGCGGTGGGCTGCACAATCGCGCCCTGATGCGCCGACTGGCAGCGCACCTACCTAATATCGCGCTCGAATCGTCGGCGGCGTATGGCGTAGACCCCGACTTCAAGGAGGCGATTGCCTTCGCCGTGCTTGCCGACAGGTTCCTGCAAGGCTTGCCTGCGACCTACCCCAGCACGACAGGCGTGCGCCGACCCACGCTGGCAGGCAAACTCGCGCTGCCGTAGCGTTGCCGACGGGCGGGTATAATCCCTGCACATGACGCTGGATGTGCGCGCGGTGGAAACGCTCATCGAGCTCGCCCTGCAAGAAGACCTTGGCGCGGGCGACTGGACCACCGACAGCCTGATTCCCCCTGACCACCAGACCCGAGGCGTCATTCTTGCCCAGGAGGAGGGTATCTTGTGCGGGGTGGAGGTTGCCAAGCGCGTGTTCCAGCGGCTCGATGCGAGTGTGCGTTTTATGGACGCGCTGGAGGACGGCGCGTGCCTTGCACCGGATACGCGCGTGCTGACGCTTGAGGGCAACACACGCGCCATTCTGAAGGCGGAACGCACCGCGCTGAACTTTCTGCAGCACCTGTCAGGCATCGCCACACGCACGCGCCAATTCGTGGACGCTGTCGCAGGCACAGGCGCGCAAATTGTCGACACGCGCAAGACGACCCCCACCCTGCGCCTGCTGGAAAAATACGCTGTGCGCGTCGGCGGTGGGCGCAACCATCGCGTCGGACTGTACGACGGCATCCTCATCAAGGACAACCATCTCGCGGCGCTGGGCGGCGACATCACCGAAGCCGTGCGCCGCGCGCGCCAACACGCCCACCACCTGCTCGCCATCGAGGTGGAATGCACGACGCTCGCGCAGGTGGAACAAGCCGTCGCTGCGGGCGCAGACGGCATCCTGCTGGATAACATGCCCCTCGAAACGCTGCGCGAAGCGGTGCGTCTTGCTAAGGGGCGTGTGCGCTTTCTGGAGGCGTCGGGCGGCATCACGCTGGAGACCGTGCGCGCCGTCGCCGAAACGGGCGTGGACTACATCTCCGTTGGCGCGATTACCCACTCCGCGCCGATTGTGCCGATGCACCTGGAGTTTTAGCCATGCGCTGGCGCGAACTCTACCCTGAGTGGCAGCAGGTCGTGGACGAACTCGTCGCCAGTCGCGAAACCGTACTGGTGTTGGGCGGCATCGATTCGGGCAAGACCACCTTCTGCTCACTGCTGCTCAAGCTCAAACATCAGGCGGGGATGCAAGTAGGCTTTGTAGACCTGGACGCGGGTCAGACAACAGTAGGACCGCCTGCGGCGTTCAGCAGCGTGCTGATTCGCAAGCCCTACGAATTGCTGCACGAATTGACGCCCGACAGCTTGGCGTTTCTGGGGGATGTGTCGCCTGTGCGCCATGGGGCGCTTGCGCTCAGCGGGGCGCGGCGCGTGCTGGACGATCTGATTGCCCTTCAGCCCGACAGCATCGTTATCGACACGGACGGCTACATCGGCGGCTGGCACGGGCGCGCCTACAAACTGATGCTGATTGACCTGTTGCGCCCACAGGTGATTGTTGCGCTGCAGCGCAAGGATGAACTGGCGCCGATTCTGGACGCTTTGCGTCGTCGTACCGATTGGAAACTGTACGAGTTGCCCGTGCCGCAGACGATTTTGCGCAAGTCGCCACCGTTCCGCGCCCAGCACCGCCGCGCCGCGTTCGCCCGCTACTTCGAACGGGCGCAGTCGCATATCCTCTCGCTCGATCAGTTCAGTTTTGTGGGTAGGCGGCTGGGCGGGGGTCAGCCGATGTCCGAAGCGCGCCGACGCTACCTCGCCGAACAAGTGCGCGCCGACCTGCTGCACGCCGAGATGGTGGGCGACTCGCTCCACCTGATTGTGCGTCAACCGCTTAGCGATGCGCAACTTGAAACGCTGATGACACTCGCGGGCATCGATAAACTGGTGATGCTGCCGCAATCGGCGTACCACAACCTGCTGGTCGGGCTAACGGACTACACAGGGCGGTGCTACGGGCTGGGGCTTATCGAATCGCTGGATTTCAAGGCGCGCACGCTGGGGGTACTGTCGCCCGTGCGCTCGGTGAACCCTGTGCGCTGGGTGCATCTGGGCTACTTGCGCATTCTGCCCGACGGCACGGAACTCGGCGACCCCTTACGGGATGGGTAGGTGCAGAAAACCCGCCCCTGTGCCGATAATGCCCGCTGATGATACGCGGACTGTACGTGGCAGCCGAGGGAATGGCTGCCCGACAGAAAGCGCAGGACGCGATTGCGAACAATCTGGCAAACCTGAACACCACGGGCTTCAAGGCGGATAGACCCGCCTTCGAGACCGTCTACGAACGGCAACTGTATCGCGTGCAAGGGACGCGCTCGCAGCCGATTGGCGCGCTCTCGGCAGGGGCAATCCTGCGCGGACTCTACACCGACATGCAGCAGGGCGCGCTGATAACGACGGGCAACCCGCTCGATGTCGCCATCGACGGCGCGGGCTTTTTCGCCGTGCAGACCCCACAAGGCGTCCGCTACACGCGCAATGGCGCGTTCCAACTGAACGCGGACGGCACGCTCACTACCCGCACGGGCAACCCTGTGCTGGGCGAGGGCAACCAGCCAATTCGCGTGCCACGCAACGCGACCGTACAAATCGGCGAGGACGGCTCGGTGCGGGCAAACGGGACGCAAATCGGGCGACTGCTCATCGTGCATGGCAACCTCACCAAAGCGCCCGACGGCGACTTCGTCGGCGCAGTGCAGCCCATCGCGAACCCGCGCATTGTTGCAGGCGCACTCGAAACCTCGAATGTGAACATGGTGCGCGAGATGGTCACGATGATCGAACTCATCCGCGCCTACGAGACGCACCAGAAAATCATCCACGCGCACGACAGCACACTTGAACGCGCCATCAACGAACTACCGAAGGTATAGGAGGTAGCCCCATGATACGCGCACTACACACCGCTGCGGCAGGCATGGAATCGCAGCAGTTCAATATCGATGTGATTGCGAACAATCTGGCGAATGTGAACACGAACGGCTATAAGACCGTGCGTGCGGACTTTGAAGACTTGCTCTACCAGACGCTGCGCCCTGCGGGGGCGACAACGGCTGCAGGCGCGCAGCTACCCAGCGGCTTGCAGGTCGGGCTGGGATCGCGCCCCGCCGCCACCTACGGGCTGTTCACCACAGGCGCCCTGCAGGTCACGGGCAACCCACTCGATATGGCAATTGAGGGCGAGGGGTTTTTCAAGGTGCTGTTGCCCGACGGCGCAATCGCCTACACGCGCGACGGCAGCTTCAAACTCGACGCGCAGGGTAGACTGGTAACCTCCAACGGCTACCCGCTGGAACCCGAGATCATTATCCCGCCCGACGCCGAACAGATAATGATCGGCCGCGACGGGGTAATTAGCGTGCGGCGCGGTGGGCAAGACGGCGTGGAGGAAATCGGGCAAATCACGCTCGTGCGCTTCGTGAACCCTGCGGGGCTGAGTCGCATCGGAATGAACCTCTACCGCCTCACACCTGCCGCAGGCGAACCGATTGAAGGCGCACCCGGCACAAACGGCATCGGCAGCATCGCAAGTGGCACCCTGGAAGCCTCGAATGTGCAAATCGTCGACGAGATGGTGCGCCTGATTATGGCGCAGCGTGCCTACGAAGTCAACTCCCGCGCGATTCAGACCGCCGACGAGATGCTCAGCGTCGCTAAAGACCTAAAGCGGTAATCACTCCCACTCAATCGTCGCAGGGGGCTTGGAACTAAGGTCGTACAGCACGCGGTTGACGCTGGGCACTTCGTTGCAGATGCGGTTGGCGATGCGCAGCAGCAGGTCCCACGGCAACTCGGCAGGCTCGGCGGTCATCGCGTCCTCGCTATGCACCACGCGCAGCACGATGGGGTACTGGTAGGTGCGCTGGTCGCCCATCACGCCCACCGAACGCACATCGGGCAGCACGGCGAACGCCTGCCATACGCGCTGCGCCCACCCCGTACGGGTGAGTTCCTCATTCAGAATCGCGTCTGCCGCGCGCACAATCGCCAACTTTTCCGCCGTTACCTCGCCCAGCACGCGCACCGCCAGCCCAGGTCCAGGAAACGGCTGCCGCCACACGATTTCAGGGGGCAGCCCCAACTCCTGCGCCACACGGCGCACCTCGTCCTTGAACAGGTAGCGCAGCGGCTCGATGAGTTCCATGCGCATCCATTCGGGCAGTCCGCCGACATTGTGGTGCGTCTTGATCTTGGCTGCCAAGCGCGTGCCGCTTTCGATAACATCGGGGTACAGCGTGCCCTGCGCCAAGTAGCGGCACTGCCCAATCGCGTCGGCATGCTCTTCGAACACCCGCACGAACTCCTCGCCGATGACCTTGCGCTTCTGTTCGGGGTCGACGACACCTTGCAGACGCTTTAGGAACCGCTCACGGGCGTCCACGAAAATCAGGCGGCTGGGGAAGTGCTGCGTGAACAGCGTGCGCACCTGCTCCGCCTCGCCCGCGCGCATCAGCCCGTGGTCGACGAAGATACAGGTCAGCTGCTCGCCAATGGCGCGTTGCACCAGCGCGGCGACCGTGCAGGAGTCAACGCCGCCGCTGACAGCGCACAGCACGCGCTCGCTGCCCACCTGTGCGCGGATTCGGGCGACGCTCTCCTCGATAAAGTTGCGCATCGTCCAGTCGCCCTTGCAGCCGCACACCGCATACAGGAACTGGCGCAGCAGGTGCATCCCAAACGGCGTGTGCGCCACTTCAGGATGAAACTGCACGCCGTAGAGGTGTCGCTGCAGATCGCCCATCGCCGCAACGGGGGTGTTCTCGGTCTCCGCCAGCACGACAAAACCTGGCGGGGGCGTCTGCACCATGTCGCCGTGGCTCATCCAGCAGGTCAGGTGGAAGTCCAGCTGCTCGAACAGCGGCTCGGCATGCACGACGGTCAGCAGCGTGCGCCCGTACTCGCGCTGTGCGGCGGGCTGCACGACGCCGCCCAGCAGATGCGCCATCAACTGATGCCCGTAGCAGATGCCCAGCACGGGGATGCCCAGCGTGAACAGTTCAGGGTCAACGCGCGGGGCATTCGGCTCGTAAACACTTGCGGGACCGCCCGACAGGATAATCCCCTTCGGTCGACGGGCACGCAGGTCAGGCAGAGGCGTATCATACGGCAGAATCTCGCAGAACACATTACATTCGCGCACGCGCCGCGCAATCAACTGCGTGTATTGCCCACCGAAGTCTAAGATGACCACTTGCTCGTGCGCGCCGATTGGGGTCTCCATCGGGTCATAGGATACCCAACCGATGTGCAGCCGCGGGGCGCACACACAGGCGCGCCCCTATCAAGCGTCCTCCCCCCTGAAGAGGCGGTTATTTGGATCGCTCTATCAGCCCGACATTAATCTCGATGTCCCCCATGTCGGTCTGCAGGGGCACCACCAGCGTCGGGATTTCCAGCGTGCTGATGCGCACATTCGTGCCGCGAATGAGGCTGGGCGGCGACAGGTTGCACTGGATGCCCCTCGATGCCAGCTCGGTGAGCGCGGCGCCCGAAATCATGTTGCCCAGTTCGGCAATCGCACTCGCCGCCAGCTCGTCGAAGGTGCGAATGGTCGTGCCCAGCATCTTGGAAGCGATTTTGTCGGCAGTGAAAATCGACATGCCGATGATAATCTGCCCCTCCAGTTGTCCTGTTACGCCCAGCACGATGTTGCACTGCTGAGAGGTAAAGATGCCCTTGCGCGCGCTGAGTTGCCCCTTCGTTGGGGTGATGCCTACCATCATCTGGAAGACATTAATCGCCGCGCTGATAAACGGGTTGATGTATTCAGCCTTCACGGTTCTCGCCTCCTTACGCGACCTTCTGCACGGCTTCTATGATGCGCTCAGGCTGGAACGGCTTGACGATGAAATCCTTCGCGCCCGCCTGAATCGCTTCCACGACAATCTGCTTCTGTCCCATCGCGGTACACATCACGACCTTCGCGTTCGGGTCTATGGCGCGGATGGCTTTGAGCGCCTCCAGCCCGTCCATCTCAGGCATCGTGATGTCCATAAACACCAGGTCGGGTTTGTGCTTTTTGTAGAGTTCGACCGCTTCGCGCCCGTTGGAAGCCTCTGCGACCACTTCCAGCCCATGCTGCGTCAGAATGTTCTTGAGCGTTACGCGCATAAAGAGCGCGTCGTCCGTAATCATGATGCGTTTCGCCATCGTTGAACCTCCTGTGATGGTTTTTTGTAGAAAAACGCGCTGGGGTTTTCGAACCCGATTTGCGCGTAGGTGAAGATGCGCTCGGTATTGCCCACGAACAGGTAGCCACCCGGCACGAGCGCGTTGAAGAACTCTCGGAAGATGCGCTCCTTCGCCTCCTCCGAGAAGTAGATAACGACATTCCTACATGCTATGAGATGGAATCCCTTTGGGTAGGGGTCGGAGAGTAGGTTGTGCCGCTCAAACTTCAGGTAGCGTTTGAGTACAGGGTCTGCCTCATAAAGGGTGCGCCCGTTCTCTTGGAACGCGCGGAAGTAGCGCTGCTTGTACTCGACGGGCACATTGCGCATATCGCTCTCGGTGAACACACCTCGCCGCGCACGCTCCAGCACCTCTTGGTCGATGTCTGTGCCCAGAATCTGATGTCCGCGATTGGGTGCAAGTTCGTGCAGCAGGATTGCCAAGCTGTATGCCTCCGCGCCGTAGGAGCAGCCCGCGCTCCAGAGCTTTAGATGCGCGTTCCCACGCAACAGTTCGGGCAGCACCTTGTCTTTGACAATCTGGAACTGCTCGGGATTGCGGAACAGCTCCGAGACATTGATTGCCAATCGGTCGATGAACCCGCGTAGGCGCGCCTCGTCCGCTGCAAGGTAGTTGAAGTAGTCAGTGAACTTGCGATAGCCCGCGCGCTCCATCATCGTGTAGATACGCCGATAGGTCTGCTCGAACTTGTATTGGTCAAGGTCGAGCCCCGCGCGTTTCTTGAGCTGCTGCTTAAACTGCTCGAAATCGCGCAGCAGTTCGGGCGTTTTGGGGACATTTATGCCGCCTAGTGTTTGTTGCACAGTTCCTTCACCCCCTCGGTAATGGCTTCAGCAATTTGATGAAGTGGTGCGACGCGCTTGACCGCGCCCGTTTGGATGGCAGCGCGCGGCATGCCGAACACCACGCATGTGCTTTCATCTTCGGCGATGGTGTACGCGCCTTTGGCAGCCAGCGCGCGTAGTCCCGCCGCGCCGTCGGACCCCATGCCCGTCAGAATCGCGACCACCACAGGTCCTTGATAGTTCTGCGCGATGGAGAGCAGCGTGACATCGACGGATGGGCGCACCCCATGCACGGGCGGGTCTTCGGTCAGGGCGATTCTGCCCCCACGCTCGACTTTGAGGTGTTTCCCGCCCTGCGCCAAGTAGGCGATGCCCGGCTGGAGTAGCTCACCGCCCTGCGCCTCGCGCACGCTGAACGCGCTGTTGCGATCCAGCCGCTCCGCCAGCGAGCGCGTGAACCCTTCAGGCATGTGCTGAACCAGCAGCACTTTCGCGTGCAGTCCAATCGGCAGGCTGCTCATCACGGTGTTGAGCGCGCGCGGACCGCCTGTGGAGGAGCCGATGACCACCAGCGGCGCATCCGGTGTCGGGCGTCCGACCAGCGGGCTGGGCTTGGGCGGCGGCACTACAGGGCGCGCGACACTCGGCGCAACGGCTACCCGCGCACGCGCGACCGCCTTCACCTTCTCGATAATCTGCGACGAAATCTTGTAGATGTCCATCGAGATGGAGCCCGATGGCTTGGTCACGAAGTCCACCGCGCCAAGCTCTAAGCATTTCAGCGTGATCTCCGCGCCCTCTTTGGTGAGGCTGCTGAGCATCAGCACGGGCGTCGGCTGCTGCTGCATCAACTGCTGGAGCATCGTCACGCCGTCCATGACGGGCATTTCCACATCGAGTGTGATGACATCGGGCTTGAGTTGCCGTGCCATCTCCAGCCCTTCCTGCCCGTTTTTCGCCGCGCCGACGACCTCAATCTCCGCGTCCTGCTGCAGCAGGTCGCTAATCATCCGCCGCATAAACATCGAATCGTCCACGACTAACACGCGCAGTTTTGCCATTGCTTCCCCTCCGTTAGGCGGCTCGGCGTAGGATGCCCAGCGCCGCCGATAAATCTTTTTCCACAGCTGCGCCTCCCACCGCACGCACGCGAATCACCCCCGTCGCCACATCGAACTCGAACGAGCGCCCTGAACTACCCCGCACATGCTCGAACACCACCTCAATGCGCGCCTCACGCAGCAATCGCTGGAGCGTCTCCACATTCCGCTCGCCGAGGCGCAGCGCTTGGCTGCGGTTCTGGAACAACTCGCCCCCACCCACCAGAATCGCCTTGAGGCGCGAGGCGAGCGCGGGTGGCGTATCCAGCACACGCAGCAGCGCGGGCAGCGCGGTCGTCGCGTACTTGCCTGGCAGTACAGCGGCGTCGCCCTCTTGCGCTTCGGGGAGCATCACATGCGCCAACGCCGCCGCGTGCGCACGCGGGTCAAAGAGCACCGTGCCCACACACGACCCCAGCCCGATACAGCCAATCACCCCAGCGCCTCTGGCGAAGACAATCTCGCCCATGCCCGCCAACTTGACCTCCGCTTTGCCCATCGTACGCGCCCCTAAATGCCCAGCACACCAAACAGTTTCTCCAGATTGCCCGTCTCGGGCAGGTACAAAAAGTAGCCCTTGAACTCGTGTTCAGGAGTCTTGAACGCCGTTTCGATGGCAAGCAGCTCGCGCTGCCCGTAGAGCGCCTCCACCAGAATCGAACTCAGCACTGCCATCGCCATATCGGCGGCGAAGGCGGGCGGCTCCATGTGCAAAGTGAAGCCCGTCATTTGGCTAATCGCCTGCAGGTAGTTGCCCAGCATGATGTTGCTGACCTCGTTGATGACCGATTGGTAAAGCTCGTTGAGGTCGTCCAGTCCGCTGGGTTGCATCTGCACGAGGATTTGCCACAGCACGCACGCGCTCTCCCACGGGAACAGGAACGCGCCTTCGCCTGGCCAGTCGCCGTTCACCCGCGAGACTGTGCCCACCACCAGCGATTCAGGCGCCGTCCAGCAAAGCTCGGATAGCGTGCGCGTGTCCATCTGATGCACCTGTGGCGCCTCCAGCGTGAACAGCACACCTGTCAGATCGGACAGCGCAGTGACCGCGCCGCCCAGCCCGATGTTGCCAATCTCGCGGAGTGCGTCTGTACGCAGTTCGTTCAGTGTCGTCGTCATCGCTCGCCCCCGCCAACGGATTCTTGCCACACTACGGGGGCATGGGTTATTGTAAAGGTACGAGGTTTAGGTACACTTGTGGCTCGATGGAATGGTTCAACGACCAGCCGTTGCGCCCGCGCCCGCATATTGCTGTGCTGTTTTATGACGCGCTGGGCGACTTTGTGATTATCACGCCCCTGCTGCGTGGGCTGAAGGAGAAGTACCCCGACTGCACGCTGGATTACTTCAGTGGCGAGCGCACGCGCGAGTTGGAAGAGGCATTGCCCTACATCGATGCGCGATTCTCGGTGTTCGGCAACCCGAACGCGCTGACCGAACTGCCTGCGTTTCTTGCCGAGCGGCGCGCCGTTGCGGGCGAGTATGACCTCGTTATCAACTGCGACTTTCACCCGACGATGGCGTTCGTAGCGCACATGCTGCAGCCGCGCTATGTGGTGGGCAAGTGCTACGCTGCCGATCTGCGCGAGGAGGTGCCCCGCGCGCCTGGCAAAATCCACCAACTGCACGACGAGTTCTGGTCGGCGCCCGACCTGCTGCAGCGCTACGGCGACATCCTGCGCAGCACCTACATCGGCGAGATTTGGTGCCGGCTGGCGTTCGTGGAGACCGACTTCTACCGCACGGAAGTGCCCACCCAAGACCCCGCATGCGACATTCCCGAAGTGCTGATCTCCACAGGCGGGCGACGCCCTGCCAAGCTCTGGAGCCGCGACTACTGGAAGCAGGTCATCGACTGGTGCTTCGCCCAAGGCTACCGTGTAGGACTGCTGGGCGACAAGCCCCAACGCCAGAGCGCGGTGTACCACACGGGCGATACCGAATCGTGGCTGCTGGAGCAGACGCCGCTGATCGACCTGCGTGGGCAATTCAGCCTGCCGCAAGTGGCGGGCGCGCTGGCACGGGCAAAGGCGTGTGTGTCGGTAGACAACGGGATTATGCACATCGCTTACAGCGTGCGCACGCCGACGATTGCGCTGTTTGGCGCAAGCCCGTGGATGGTGTGGACACCGCCCGTGCCGCACCTGCACTTGGTTTTGCCCGAAGAGCCGTGCAGCAAGTGCTACGAGAACCGCTTCCGCAACGCTGAGTGCCTGCTGCCGCGCCACCAGTGCATGCTAAGCGTGCGTCCCGAACGGGTTATCGAACGGCTGCAGGCGGTGCTGGGATAAGCGGCATCTGTCCCTGCAGGGTCGCTTGTGCAACCGTTGGGTATAATCCCTGTCGTAATCGTTGTTATAGGAGGCGATAATGAGCGACTTAGCCATTAAAACGGTCAACTTGACCAAGCGCTATTCGGGACTGTGGAGCAAACAGTCTGTAGAAGCCGTGAAGAACCTCAACTTGGAGGTGTATCGCGGCGAGATTTTCGGCTTTCTGGGTCCCAACGGCGCAGGGAAAACTACCACGATCAAAGTGCTACTGGGCATCATCTACCCGACCGAGGGCGAGGCGTATGTGCTGGGTAAGCCCGCAGGCGACCCCAAAAACCACTACAAAATCAGCTACCTGCCCGAAAACCCCTACTTCTACGACTACATGACAGGGCGCGAAATCCTCACTTTTTACGCCAAGCTGTTCGGGATTGTTGAACCAGAGCGCAGCAAGCGCGTGAACGAACTGTTAGATCGTGTTGGGCTGTCCCGCGCGGCAGACCAGCCCCTGCGCACCTATTCCAAAGGTATGCTGCAGCGCATCGGACTGGCACAGTGCCTTATCAACGACCCTGAGCTGCTGATTCTGGACGAGCCAACTGCTGGGTTAGATCCGATTGCGCACATCGACATCCGTGACATGATTTTAGACCTGCGCAATCAGGGCAAGACGCTGTTTATCAGTTCGCACCAACTCTCGGATGTCGAGCGGGTGTGTGACCGCGTGGCGATTCTCAACAAGGGTGTAATGGTGCGATTAGGACGCATCGAGGAACTGCTCGCAGGCGGGCATGTGGAGATTATCGCTGACAAAGTGCCCGACAACGCCGTAGAGCCGATTCGTCAACTCGGCGGCAAGGTTAGCCTGCACGACGGCAGGCTCATCGTCGAGCAGCCCGACAACGGCACCGTCGATCGCGTGATTGACATCGTGCGTGCAGCAGGCGGGCACATCATTAGCGTCAAGCCCTACCGACGCACGCTGGAAGACCTATTCGTGGAGACCATTCAAGGAGGCAAAAACGCATGAACGCGACCTTCGCAATCGCAGGAGCAACCTTCGGCGAAGCCGTGCGCAAGCGCATCCTGATGGTGATTCTGTTGGTTGCGCTGCTGATTATCCTCATCAGCCCCGCGTTCGAGCCGTTTGCGGCGGGGCGCGGCGCCCGTACGCTAATCATCAGCTTCGGCTTTGGCGTAATCCAGCTCGCAGGGACCTTCATCGCTATCATCATGTGTACCAGCATGATTCCCGCCGAGATCGAGCGGCGCACCATCTACACCATACTTTCCAAGCCAGTGCAGCGCTACCAGTTTGTGCTGGGCAAGTTTCTCGGCGCGGTGGGCACGCTGGCATTTATGTACCTGATGATGGGCATCGTGTTCCTAATCGCTTCGCGAATGGCACTGGGCGAATTCGACCCGAAAATCATTCGCGGGCTGATTATGTTCTTTTTCCAGAGTTCACTATTGGCGGCGGTCGTGCTATTTTTCTCTACTTTTGTCTCGCCGCTGGTGAACTACTTCTTGTCAGGTGGCGTGTTCCTGCTGGGCAACCTGCTCATCAGCTTTCTGGAGACCATCCAGCGTAACCCTGAAGTCACACCGCTTACCCGAATCCCCGTGCAGCTGCTCACGCTGATCTTGCCCAACTTCGCCAACTTCAATGTGCAGAACCCGATTATCAACCCGGAGCAGGTGCTGGTCGACGAGACGGCGTATCTGGTGCAGACGGTGGGATATGCGATCGTGTATATGGCGCTATTGTTGGTGGCGAGCATGCTGATTTTCAACCAGCGGGAGATGTGAGACGCGATGGCGAAAACGGCAACTGCGCCCAAGCGCAAGGCGAAGTTCCCACAACGCATCGACGCCGAACGCGCTGCGTGGGCAGCCACCCTGCCCGACTTGGACGCGCTGAGGCAGCTTGACCTCCCTGAAGCGGACGGCTGGCCTATGGAATCACACTACCATGTGCTGCAACTCCAGCTGCTGATGGAAATCGTCCACCAGCATCTGGGCGCGCCCAACGACTACTACTGCTGCACAAACATGTTCATCTACTACAGCCTCGAGCAGGCGCAGGAGGTCTCGGACTGGGTGCGCGAGCGCACGGACAAACGACCGCGTTACAAGGGTCCCGACTTTTTCCTGGTCAAGGGCGTGGACGGAACCTACATGCGCGAGAAGTGGGTTGTCTGGGAAGAGGGCGGACGCTACCCTGACCTGATTATCGAAATCGTCTCTGCCAGCACGAAGTCCAAAGACACCCAAGATAACAAGACGCTCTACGCGGAAGTGTTCCACACGCCCGAATACTTCTGGTACGACCGCTGGACAGGCGAGTTGGAAGGCAACCGCTTGGTAGGCGGGCGGTACGAGCCGATCGCGCCCAACGAGCATGGCTGGCTCTGGAGCGAGGTATTAGGCGCGTGGGTAGGCGTCTGGAAGGGCAAGTATGGCGACCATACCGATAACTGGCTGCGCCTGTATGACGCTGACGGCAACCTTGTGCCCACCTCTGCCGAGATAGCCGAGCAGCAACGCCAGCGCGCTGAAGCCGAACGCCAACGCGCTGAACGCGCCGAAGCACGCCTGCAACGGCTGCTTGCTCGCCTCGCGGAACGCGGCATCGACATCGACGAGATAGGAGGCAACGACGATGAAGCGCAATCATAGCAAGCTGTGGATTGCAATTGTGGTGCTGTTGTTGATTCAGGCAGGATTGCAGATGCGTATCTTTCCGCTGTGGGTACGCAACTACGCGCCCAAGCAGGCGACGCCTATCGGGCTGGCGCCCGAACAGCTGTTGGTGGCAATCGCGGGCTTCCGCGAGTTTCTGGCGGCGATTCTGTGGGTGCGTGCCGACGGCTTCTTCCACTCAGGCAACTATGACGCTGTGCTGCCCATGTTGCGCCTGGTGACTTGGCTCGACCCGCACAACATCGATGTCTACTCCACGGGCGCATGGCACATGGGCTACAACTTCACCGACGAATCGCAACGCTCCGACCGACGCTATATCCCGATGGCGCTCAAGTTCCTCGAAGAGGGCATTCAAAATAACCCAACGGTGTGGGACCTTTACTTCGAGATGGGCTGGATGTATTACCACAAGATTCAAGACCCTGTGAACGCCGTGCCGTGGATGCAAATCGCCAATGAGTACCCCGACATGATTCCCGCCCGACGCCACATGCTGGCGCACGCCTTTTTCAAGGCGGGACGCTTCGATGATGCCGTGGATCACTGGGCAAAGCTCTTTTTGGACGCCGAAAAAGATCGGGGCAAGGACTGGGAAGCACACACGCTTTACGATAACCGCCAGAAAAACTTGGAAGACACGATTTTAGACCTGCTGCGCCGCTACGGACCGAACCCTGAGACGCAGCCCCCGATTGACTTGGACTTCGATGCGACGGTGAAGGTGGTGCGCCCGCGCGTGCTGCTGGTGGAAGGCAAACTCGGCATCCCGACGATTGGCGCGCGCGTGACGGTCATCCTGCGCGATAAGGGCAGAACACTGAAGTACAGCCCAAAAGCCCTCAAAACCTTCACCTTCGAAGTGGATTCGAAGCTGACCTATATGCAAGACTCGCTCGCGGTGCGTGAGCAGAAGTTCCGTCGCGAAATCGATATGAGCAAAGACCCGAAAATGTACCCGTTCAAGGCAGAAGAGTACGAAGTGGAGTTTATTTTCGAACCGCGCTACGCCTCGCCGAATGTTCAGGATCGTATTGGCTCGGACGGAGTCGGAATGTACGACGCCCGATATCTGGAGCTGGTGCGCGAGAAGCCCGACCCTGTGGATGTGCCCGAATACGCGAAGGTCTCTGACGCGCTCCGACGCGAGTTGGCAAACCCGACGCGCGAAACGCAATACTATCGTGTGCGCAAGGTGATTACGCTTACCCGCGCGGACATTCTGATGCTGGGGCAACGCGGCGAATGAACTTTCCACTGCGCGGCGAGGAACGGCTGACCGACCCAGGCGCACGGTTGCGCCTGCTGTGGGAGCGTCGCAATATTGTGGTGATGCCCGGAGTGTTCAACGCCGCGCTTGCCCGCTTGGTGCAGTTCCACGGCTTTGAAGCGCTTTACATCTCAGGTGCAGGAGTGACCAACAGCCTGCTGGGGCTGCCCGACCATGCGTTCATCAGCCTGCCTGAGATGGCGCAGGTGTGCAACTACATCACGGCGGTGGTGAGCATCCCCGCAATTGCCGACGCGGACACGGGCTACGGCGGCGCGCTGCAAACCGCCCGCGCCGTCCAGATGCTCGAACGCGCAGGACTGGCAGGTATCCACATCGAAGACCAGGTCAGCCCCAAACGCTGCGGGCACTTGGAGGGCAAGGAGGTCATCCCCACCGACGAGATGGTCGCCAAAATCAAGGCGGCGGTCGGCGCGCGCAGCAACCCAAACTTCATCATTATCGCCCGCACGGACGCCCGCGCCATCGAGGGACTGGAAGGCGCGATTGAACGCGCGAAGCGCTATCTTCAGGCAGGCGCAGACGCCATCTTCCCTGAAGCGCTACAGTCGCCCGACGAGTTCGAGCAGTTCGCCCGCGCCGTGCCCGCGCCCCTCATGGCAAACATGACCGAGTTCGGCAAAACACCGTACCTGACCGTCGAGGAGTTTGCGCAGCTGGGCTACAAGATGGTCATCTTCCCGATGAGCTGCTTCCGCGCGATGATGCACGCCGCAGCGCAGGTATTGCAGTGCATCAAGCAGCACGGCACGCAGACGCCGATGCTCGACGCGATGCAGACCCGCGCGGAGCTGTACGAACTGCTGGAGTACGACCGCTATCTGCAGTACGACCAGCAACTGGCGCAGGAATGAGCGAGAAACTGTTTGTGGCGGACAAGTTGCAGCGGGTGATTCCCGCGTATCCCGACGACAGCCTGCTGCGCGCAGCGGAGCTGATGACGCAGGGTGGCGCGGGTGTGCTGCCGATTGTCGAATATGGCGTGCCTGTGGGGGTGCTGACCGAGTCGCGCCTGCGCGAAGCCATCCAGCGCGGCGCGGACTGGCTGGAGCCCGTTGCCCCATGGATGGACGAAAACTTCCTGCGCCTACCCATCGACATGCCGCTGGAGGAGGCGATTGAGACGCTCGCCTACACCGAACAGCCCGCGCTGGGCGTCGACCCGTGGGGGCGGTATGTAGGGGTGGTCACGCTGGCGGGGCTGGCTGCGCGCCCAGTCAGCCTGCCCCAACTCGGCACGATTGGTGGCATGGCGACCCCGCTGGGCGTGTACCTGACCAACGGCATCGTGAGCGCAGGCGCGGGCACGCTGGGACTGATGCTCACAGGCGCGCTGCTGTTTGCGCTTTATTTGCTGGCAAACTGGCTGGTCATCGGCGGCATGTGGTGGGTGCAGGAACGGTTCGGCGTGCCACTCTACAGCTACTACAACTCGCCTTTCGCGGGGCAGTGGTTCCTGTTCTCCGATGTGATGGGGCTGGTGCTGCGCAGTTCCATCTTCGTCGTGTTCCTGCTACTGATGCGCCTGCTGCCAATCGCGGGCACGCACGCAGCGGAGCATATGGTGGTACACGCCATCGAGCGGGGTGAACCGCTCACGCTGGAGGTGGTGCGTCGCATGCCGCGCGTGCATCCGCGCTGTGGCACAAACTTGGTGGCGGGGATTGCGCTCTTCTTGGGGTTGGCAAAGGCGTTCCAGTTTGGCGTGCCTGACGGGGACGCCCGCGACTTCGCGCTGCTGATGGCGTTGCTGTTCACGCTGCTGTTCTGGCGCAGTTTCGGTGCATTCCTGCAATGGATTGCCACCACCAAGCCGCCAACAGACCGTCAGCTGCTACAGGCGATTCGCGTGGGCGAGGAGCTGCTGCGCAAGGCACGCCCCCTAAGCGGCGCGACGCCCCCGTTTGGGCTGCGCCTGCTGCACAGCGGGCTGCTACAAATCCTCATCGGCGCGTGGGGGCTGATGGCAGTCCTCTACCTGCTGGAGAGTCTGCTGGGAGTCACGCTGGTTGTGCAATAGCGCGCTCCTAACTCACCTCGCCCTTCGTGATTTGCATAAACACATCCTCAAGGTCAAGCGACTCCTCGCGGAAGGCGGCGATTCGGAACCCGTCGCGAATCAACGCAGCGAGCAGGTCCGCCTGCTCTTCCAGCCCGCCCGAAAAATGCACATACAGACTGCCGTTGCGCATTTCCACGCCGTGCACATGCGGTTCGCGCTCCAGCCGCTGAATCAGCGGCTCTGGCTCGCCCAGCGGCTTGATTTCCAGCAGACGGTTCGCCTGCAGCTGCTTCACAATCTCGTCCACTGCGCCCCACACGAGCAGCTCGCCCTTTTCGATGATGCCGATTTTGTTGCAGAAGTCCGCCAGTTCGGGCAGGATGTGCGAGGAGACCAGCACGATCTTGCCCATCGCGCCCAGCTCGCGGATGAGTTCCTTGATCTCGATACGGGCGCGTGGGTCTAACCCCGACGCAGGCTCGTCCAGCAGCAACAGAATCGGGTCATGCACGAGGCTTTTAGCAAGGCACAGCCGTTGCTGCATCCCTCGCGAGAGCGTTTCCACATAGGCGTCCTTTTTGACCGTCAGGTCGGTCAGCTCCAGCACATTCTCGATAATCGCCGCGCGTTGCGACTTGGGGATTCGGTACGCCGCCGCGAAGAACTCCAGATACTCGGTCACGGTGATGCCCTCATACAAGCCGAAGAAGTCGGGCATGTAGCCCAGCAACGGGCGCACCTCTTCGGGATGACGCACGATGTCGATGCCGTTCAGCGTCGCTGTGCCTGCGGTCGGCTCCAGCAGCGTCGCGAGCATCTTGATGGTCGTCGTCTTGCCCGCACCGTTCGGTCCGATAAAACCGAACACATCGCCTGGATAGAGCTGGAACCAGAGGTCGCGCACGGCGACCAGCTCCCCATACTCCTTGCGTAGCCCTTGCACATCCAGCATAGCCAGCTCCCCTACTTCCGCCAAGAGATTTTGACGCCGCGATAGGTAAGTCCTGCAAATATCGCCGCCAACCCCAGATACATCGCGCTTTGTGCGAAGCCCCAGAGCATGTAGCGCAGCCCGTTCGCATAGGCGTCCCATTCGCCGCTACTCCACCACCACGACGGACGCACGCCTAAAAGGTCTAACTGTGATGCCAAGTAGAACGGATTGACAAAGATAATAAAAGTGCCCTCGAACAGTGAGGCGACCCACGCGAGCATGCCGTCTCGGTAGCTCTGCACCCATTCGACGGCTCTTGTGGTTGGGTCGCTGCCCTCGCTGAATAGCAGGTAGAGGAACGGGAACAGCATCAGCACGAACACCTGCCCTGCATACAGCGTAGCGGCGGTCGTGAGCGTGCGCTTGAGCTTGAACGAGAGCCACAGTCCGACCGACACGAGCAGCGCGCCCCAGCTGAACAGCACAGTGAACGCCGCCGCGATGACATAGGTCGTCGCGCGGTGCGTGGTCAGCAAAAACGGCGCGAACAGCAGCGTGGTCAGCGCGACCCGCGCAAGCGCCGCGCCGTACTTGCCCCAGAAAATCTCGCGCGCCGTCAGCCGCGTGAGCGCAAGCGACTCCCAAGTCTGCTTCTCGTACTCCAGCGAGAACAGGTTGTACGCCATCAGCGGCGCGGCGAGGCACATCACAAATAACGCAAGCCCCAGCGTTGCGTCGATACCCGCTTCGCTGTAAACCGTCAGCTGAAGCACAAGCAGGTACACCAGCCCAATTCCCAGCACCGCCGCGCCGTACAGCCACGGTTGGCGTCGCCAGCGGTGGCGCGTCGCGCCCAGTAGGTGGTAGTGCAGCAGCGGGTTCTCGCGGAGCGTCTTCATGGCGTGTCGCCCTCCAACGGCAGGTTCACGATGTAGACCACCTCCGCCGCGCGTTCGGTCGCCTCGCTGAGTTCGGGCGGCAGCACAGGCTCCGACGCGCGGGCAATCAGCAGCGCACAGGGCGCGTCCCCGCGCTCCTTCAGCAGGAGTTGCACCAGCTGGTCAGGTGACAGCGCCACGACAGTCTCCCAGCCACTGTGTCCATACACACTGAACGGCGGGGCGGGAATCAGCGGCTCGCTGCGCAGCGTTTGCGTCCCGCGTGCCGCCAGCGAACCGATGCTCACGGAGCCATACGGGGTCAGCACCCGCGCCTCGCGCAACTCGTAAGGCAGGCGGTTGCGCACCGTGCCCGACAGTCGCCACTCCCCGTTGCGCCGCGTCAGGCGCAGGCTGCCCTCAATCTGCCCCTGCAGCTGCACCGTGCGCGTGTAGCGGAACCACTGGAAGCTCAGGTTCGACACGCGGTAGCCGTCCACGCGCTTCGGGTCGCCCTCAAGCGTGCGCACGACGGTCGTCTGTCCGAAGCTTCCCCCACGCCAGTCATGGATACCCGCTTCCACCATATCGCTCTGGTCGAACTGCAGGTCGAACACGCCCGCGCGGGGGAAGAAGAAGAGCGCGCTGTTGACGGTGTAGGCATCAGGGCTGCCCGCCTGTGCCACCAGCACGGTCTGCACCTTGCTGGAGAGCGACTTGCGATATAGCCCGCCCGCCAACTGCCACAGCACGCCCACAAAGATGAGCGCAATCAGCGGCGTCGTGAGCCACGCCCAGTCCAGCGCACGCAACCGCTTCAGCGTCCAGTAGTTAATCGGCACGACCAGCATAAAGTACGCGCCCAGCAGCGCCACAATCAGCATCACGCTGGGCGGGTCGATGTCGGTGTCGATGTTCATCGTCGCCTGACCCGACCAGCGGTCTACAGAGTAGCCCGACTGCCCTGCGTGCAGGGCGGCGATGTTGAAACTCGGCGCGTAGGCAGCTGTGGCGTTCACTACCCGTTGCCAGAAGCGCACGCGGGCGTCGTAGGCGTTCATCGGTCGCTCCAGGGGGTTGAACGCCAGAAAGACGACCGCGCCCAGTCCGTAGGGGCGCACGGCAATCAGCGGTTGCCCATCCTGTTGCAGCAGAACCTTGCCAGCGGTAAGTGTTGCTTGGGTGATGGTCGCGCTGCCTGCGGGAGGGCGCACGCCCAGCCAGTTGCCCAGCGCGGTCAGCTGCGCCACTTCGCGCGTGCCTTGCGGCTGGACGGGCAGCAGGTCGCGCAGTGCAGGCGACTGCAGGTAGACCGCGCCCGCGCCGCCCGAAGCGACCAGCGTCCCACCCATCAGCACCCATCGGCGCAGCGCCGCCCACTGCTCCGCCCGCAGCCGCTCCGCCCCCGAAGTCAGCACAATCAGCTGCGCGCCACTGAGCGCAATCGCCTGCTCGGGGAACAGCTCAGGCGTGCAGTAGGCGACCTCGTACACGCCCTGCATCGGGCGGTTCGTGCGAAAATCGAGCATGAACGGGTTCCTGACGCCGCGCACCTGTTTGAGAACCTGCAGCCCACCAATCGCATCGCCGACCACCACCGCCAGCTGGTCGACATCCAGCACGCGCTCGATGGGCAGGCGCGTCTCCACGCCGACGCCGCGCGCTTCGAAGCGGATGACCGCCAAGTCACCGTAGCGCCCCACAATCGGCGTGGCGACCACCACCTTACGCGAGCCTGCGGGTAGGTCAATCGGATACAGGTACTCGCGCCTGCTGCCGAACCTGCCGACCGACACGCGCAGGATGCCCTGATAGTTGCCCCGCCGCGACTCAAGCTGCACAGCAATCGGGAACGCGCCGTTGGCGGCAGGCGTCTTGCCCAACAGCGGCGTCGCCTTAATCTCCACAGGCGGCTGCCCCCACGCACTCAGGAGCAGCGCCCCCCAAAGCCCCAAGCGAACCACCCAACGCCTCATGGCTGCCTTATTATACGCTGCCCGCGACGCGGTTCCTGCTTAATTTGCGCGCGGCTCGGCGGTTCCGAAGCGGCTGTAGAGCCACGCGACGCCAATCAGCGCAAGCCCCAGCCCCGCGAAACTCAACGCGCGATAGGGCATCTGCAGGAAGCCCAAGTCGTACAGGAACAGCTTGCAGGTCGTCAGCGCGAGCATCCCAAGCCCCATCAGGCGCACGCCACGCAGCGACGCCTGCACCCCGCCGACCAGCAGCCCTGCGCCGATGAGCGTCCACTCCAGCGACACGAGCATATGTGCCAGCGGCGCATCGCGCTGCCCCGTTAGCTCGAATGCGTAGAGCGTCTGCTCCGCGCTGCCCCATGCCAGCGCAATCACCAGCGCGGGCGCAATCAGCTGCGCGAGCGCACTGCGCGGGAACACCCCGTCCAACGCCGACTGCGGGCGCGCCTGCATATCGCGATACAGCCCATAGAGCGCTGCGCCGCCGCCCACAAGCAGCGCGAGCCAGCCGACCCCATGCTCGTTCAGCAGCACAACGCGCGTCCGAATCGGCTCGATCAACACGCTCCACATCGCGGCGACCGCCGCCAGCGTCAGCAGCGTGCCGAACCCATACAGCAGGCGCGTCTGCTGGCGCAGCCCTACGAGTATCAGCCCCGCCGCCGTCAAGCTATACAGCACGACCTGCGCCGACGGCTGGAACTGCACGGCGATTGCCACCGCGACGCACACGACGCCGAGCGTGAACAGCGTGGCGTCGGCAGGCGAGTCTTTCGCGAGTGCCTTGAGCCAGCCGAGCGCGAAATAGAGCGCGCCCATCGCCGCCAGAAACGCGCCGGGGTAGTTGCGCCACTCTTCCTGAATCAGCGCGTAGCCCGCAAGCAGGTACGCCAGCGACGCCACAAGGAACAGCGCCAGACTCACCGCGTCGGTCGTGCGACGGCGCAGCGCGTCAGGCAGCAGGTACGCCGCGCTGAACAGCGCGTAATACAGCGACACGAACCCCAGCATCAGCCGACGATATTCGGGCGCGTAGCTTGTGATTGCCCAGCCGTTCAGCAGCGCAATCGTCGCCACAAGGCAGGTCAGTTGATGATACCGCCACTCGCGCCACGCGCTTACGGCAAGCATGCCCGCGTTCAGGGCAGCCAAGTAGCCGAAGAAGTTGGTGGGCGCGCCCCCGCCCTCGCCGCGCAGCCACACGGGCGCACTGAACCCGCCGAGGGTCGCCACAATCGCCAGCGTCTCCGAGCTGCGCCAGAGCGCAAGCGCAACGCCCAGCGCGGTAATCGCGCCTGTCAGCCCGAACGCGCCCGCGTAGCTTAGCAGCGCGTAGCGTTCCCAGCCTGCCCATGTGGTCAGGTACAGCGTCGCCAGCCCCGCGCCCATCAGCCCGTCGGAGAACCACCGCTCCGTGCGTTCCCGCGCCACGACGCCCAGCCCCATCAGCAGCGCGCCGCCCACATAGCCAAGCGCCAAGCGACCCGCAGGCGAAAGCTGCGCCCATGCCCAGCCCAGAAAGAATGCCGTCGCCAAGAACAGCAGCGTCAGCCCCGTGTAGAGCGCGACCTTGCCGCCCAGCACCCGCTCAAACGATTGCGTCCCCCCGTCCAGCGGCGTCGCAGGGGGCGGCGGTGGCGTGAAGTAGAAGCGAACCTGCGGGTTCGCCCCTGCAGGAGCGGTTTCGGGTTCGGGGCGGATGCGGGTCTCGGTGGTCAGTTCGGGGCGGACACGGGGGGTCGCCCCTACATCGGGTTCACGCGATTCGCGTGTCAGTTGCTCCTCCAGCATGCGCACGCGATAGCTCAGCCGATACAGCTCCGACTTAATCGCCTCCAGCTCGCGGCGAGTCTCGTCAGTCATGGTGTGCCTCCTGAGTCGAGATACTGTCTGCCTGCGTCGCCTGTTGCGGGACTTAAGTCCCGATTCGGTGCATACGCCCCATGTAATGGGTCAACACCTCGTTGACAGCTGGCAAGCCCTGACGCGACCATTCTAACACTGTATTGTCCAACAACACTGCAGACATCAAACCTATCCCGAACCCGAAAAACCCAACGCCACACAACACCCATACGGCGTCCGACCCGCCATCCCATACCCAGAATGCACACGCTGATAGGTAAGTTCCATCGTGGGCGTGCCTTTTGTTGTGCGCGTTGTGGGAGCGGTTCTACAGGCGGTGCGCCTGCTTTTTTCAAGTGTGGGTAGAGGATGGGCAACA
>Ga0079992_119008_pt1 | contig 72611 bp, 76 predicted proteins | sample FaiFalFF_MnMetaG_3_FD_69197 | JGI IMG/M metagenome (GOLD analysis project Ga0079992, IMG submission 69197) | Freshwater microbial communities from Yellowstone National Park, Wyoming, USA - Fairy Falls B (FF_Mn_B) MetaG (SPADES assembly) (version 2) | ecosystem: Environmental > Aquatic >...
TCTACCCGCTGCGGGGGGTGGTGGCGGGCGTCTCCGGGGCCATTAAGACCAGGCTCGCCGGTGGCTACCTCCAGGAGTTGCTCCCCTCCATGGCTCAGAAGCGGGCCTACCTGGAGGCCGTGGCCAGGGGCCTTGCGGCTGCTTCGCCTCTTTATGGCCTTGCTACCACCCTGGCCCCTGAGCCCTGCACCAGTCCGCTGCAGCTCGTGATTTGCAAGACAGGCCCGCCACCGCTTGACAGGACACGATTCCCTCGCTAATCTCAATCCAGCCCTGCGGGATCATATCGAAAGGGGTCAACTATGGGAGACGGGCCGATTGTTCCGGGATGGCAACTGGATCCGTTGCCGGGGGAAAAGATGGTTGATCACCTTGAAGGCACTGGCCTCTACCTCACAACCCGGAGGCTTATACTTTCCGGCCGGGAGTATGTCCTATTCTTTCTTCCGGGCCCCGAGGTGCTGCGGGTAGCCTTGTTGACGGATGTGGATTATGCTGGAAGCGTTGCAGAGAGACTCCCTTGGTGGGTCCTGGTAATTGGCGTATTTCTCTTCTTCGGCGGACTTGCCGTCGTCGTACTCGCGCCAGCTGCGGTTGTCATCGTTCTTCTTGGCATAGTCATCGTCCTGCTCTGGTGGTTTCTTAAGCGGCGATCCATTGTCTTTTCCGTAAACGGACAGGAGCGTTTTGTCGCACACCTTTTGCGAGGCCAAACTGGTCTACACAGGGTAGACCGGTTTCTTAGCCAATTCTTTCAGTTAAAGTGGGAGATAATGTCTAGCGAGCGGCCAGTCAAAAGCGGCGAGTCTTAGGCATAACGGCGCAGAGTTCTTAACGAACTCATCTCAGAACTATCCGAGCGATGATGAAGCAAGTGAAATGGACGAGGGCGACGAAGGTGGCCAGCTGCCCAGCGGCAGCCAGTGACCGGCACCTAGAGGATGCCATTGAGGGTCCTCCGGTCGTCGGCCCTGGGGCGGCTGGTGCGGGCCCTGGGCGGCAGCAGAGGCTGAATGAACTGCCACTGCTCGTCGCTCAGCTCCCTGAACTCCATCTTTTATTCCCCTTGTCCAGGGGAGAGTCTACTGCCAAGCGGGTTTTGAGACTAGTTCGGTGTGTACAGGGGCCAGGCAGGGAGCAGGAGGTGGGGAAGCGGACGCTGACCTATGAGAAGCAGAAATGGTAGAATGGATGTGACGATGACCCAGGAGATCAGGACTGCTCAGGACATCATCGAGCTGCTGCGGCGGGAGCCCTCCTTCCGTGAAGAGGTGCGTCGGTATGTCCTCTCCGAGGAGCTCCTGGCCCTGCCGGTGCGGTTCGCCTCCCTTGAGGAGCGCATGGAGCGAATGGAATCACGGATGGCCCGGCTGGAGGAAGCCCTTGTCCGCCTGGCCGATGCCCAGGCCAGGACCGAGGCCGAGCTCGCTAGGCTGTCCCGGCAAGTGGCCTCCCTTACAGGAGCAGTGGGCGACCTGCGAGGCTGGCGTCTGGAGGAGCGGGTCAGACAGCGTCCCTTGAGCTACCTGTGGCGCCTGCTGTCAGAGCCCAAGGTGCTCAGCGAAGAGGAGGTGGCACGGCTGGCCTCTGCCCTGGAGCCGGCGCTCCTCGACCAGCTCCTCGATGCCGACATCATCGCCAGGGGGCAGCAGGACGGCCGCACCGTATACCTGGTGGCCGAGGTGAGCACCACCGTGCGGGTCTATGACGTGGAGAGGGCTCACAGGGCCGCTCAGGTGCTTTACAGCGCCGTCAAGGAGCCGGTGCTGGCAGTGGCCATCGGCGATGCTGCGCGGCCATCGGCGCTGGAGCGAGCGGCCAGGCTGGGCGTCTACCACATCCTGGGCCGCCGCCTCGTGGCTCCCGGAGAGCGGCCGCCCCCTGAGCTGGTGCTGGACCACGAAGAGGAACTATAGCCTCATCAGGGCCATTAACATGCTGGAGGGGCGCATCCGTGTAGTGGGCGTGTTCGAGGACAGGAGAGGCGCCCCTGGATATGGCGACGGCTATCATCCTGCGGGCCTGCCGAGGACCGGGCCCTCAGGGGGTGCAGGGACACGGCATCCCGTAAGGGCAGCTCAACAATCGCGGCTTAACTTGGGGTTGGTGGTCATGCAGAGCCCCCTGGATATACTCAGGCAGCGTGAATCGGAGCGGACACAGGCTCGGGAGGACAGCAACCGGCCCCTACAGGTGTTGAGGGAGCGTAACGCTCGACTGGCCCTGCGGCGGACAAGGCAGGCCGTCATCCACCTGCTGCGGCGGAGAGCTGCCCGATGACGTTGAGCCACAGGTGGCTCTGAAGAAAAGCGTCCAGGCTGCGACCGGAAAGGGGGCTGGTGTGTGGTGCAAGAGCGATGGCCCAGGTGGGTCTGGTGCGGCTGGCCCGGGTGGCCAGGGAGGTAGCGGAGTCGGCGCTGCCGCCGGGTCGTCCTTCCCCGCTGGAAACGGGTATACGGCCAGCCCCGGCTTGTGGCCATCCTCCGCCTCATGTGCTATGAAAGCTGGACCTATCGCGAGACGGTGGTGCGATGAGCGGAGCACCGGGAGCTGCGGGAGGCCCTGTATCTGGCGGGGGTGCCCCACTTCACCACCCTACAGAAGTTCCTACGTGGGAAGTGGCGTAACCTAGAGGCGATGGGCTATCGCAAGGGGCATAGGTTGCACCCCGGATGGCGACGGGCGCTCCTTCATCACCTGGTGGGCACTTACCAGGGGGGCGACGGCTATAGCCACGAGGCCCTGCGGCGTCTCCTCCATCACTAACGGGTGCGGCGGGAGTTGCCCAGGCTCTTGGAGGAGGCCGACCGCCTCCTGCAGCGGTTGCGGCAGGGCGGAGCGGCAGGGCGTTGGAACAACATTGCAACACCCGCCAAATTGGAGCCATATTTGGGGAGGGGTCAAAAATGTTCCACCGGTGGCACCCCCACAAGGAAGGCCTCTCACCGTGAGGCCTTGGCCCTAGCAGGCGCTACCATCGGCTACCAAGCTTCCCCTTAGTGCGCCAGCTCCTTTAGGCGCCTCAAGGCGTATTTCAGGGCCTCGCGGGCCGTAACAAGCCACACGTCCTTCGCTTCCTGTGCCCATGCCTCCTCAATCCCCAGCAGCCGCTCCTGGGCAATGGCCACGGCCCGCTGGGCATCCTCGATGGCCTCTAGAATGTCATCGATAGGCTCCCGGCTCGTGGTCATTTCCATCGCCTCCCAAATCAGATGTTCCCATTGCGGAGGCGGCACCGGCCTTGACCCCCGCGGCACCAGCGAGCTACACTCCCAGCTGGAGCCCCCAAATTCAGTGGCCCCGCGGGATTTTCCGTCCATATCCGTCCATTCTCGTCCATTTTTGTCCATGCTCTGCGCCTGTTCGTCCGTTTTTTGTCCATACTCTGCGCATGCCTCGCCCATGGCCTTGCGCCCCGCAGCCAAGGGCTTGCCAAACCCAGGCCCCGCCGTTACACTCCCATGCTGCAGCCCCTCAGCTGCCCCTCAAAGATTTTCCCTGCATTAGTCTGCATTTCCCTGCATTTTTTTGCACCCTTCCTGCATTTTTTCTGCACACTTTCGCGCCCCATCATCTCGCCACGACGCCAGGACCTCCAGGGGCATGAGGGGATACCTCCTGGCCTTCCTGCCCTGGCCCAGGGTGTACACCAGCACCACCAGGGGTAGCCGCCCCGTGGCCTTTGCCCCCTCCTCGGCCTGGTTGATGGACTTAAGGAGCCATTCGGGCAAGGAACGCCTGGTCTTCACCTCGATGCACCAGGGCCCGGCCAGGGCATCGGCGCCCCTCTTGCCGGTGACGGGCAAGCGCTCCCCTCCCAGGAGCCGGGCCACCTCCCGCTCATGCCTTTTCCAAGCGGCCTCAGGCACCGTCGGCACCCCCCAGTAGCTCCCCCTTCAGGGACCTCCTGGCGGGGAGCACGGGCTTCTGTTGTCTGAGCCACCGGAGCCAACGGCCACAAAAGGGACAAAAGGCCCCCAGATGGCGACCCTCCTCCCCCGCGCAGGTGTTATAGCGCCGCCACTCCAACAACGGTCGCTCCACCGCCCCGCAGACGGGGCACTCTAGCCTCTCAGTCATCGGCCTTCACCTCCCCTTTCTTGTCCGGGAGCCCCTCCTGGGCCGCCTCCCAGCTGATGACCCCCAAAGGCACCGCCAACTGCCTCTCGGCACCAAACTCCCCCTCGTGACCCAGCTTCCTGGCCGTGGCCAGCGTCGCCCAACCCCAACTTCCGTCGGTGAAGGAGACCACCAGGAAATCGGGCTCTATGGCCCGCAGGAGGCCGGAATTGAAGCATATCGCCTGTCTAGAGCGTAGAATGTGCTGTCCCCTGTCGATTCCTACCCGCAGAAGCGTCACTTCTTCGCCCCTTTCGCAGGTGTAATAACCGGGCACCCCCGCCGGCTGGCAACGAGGGCAGGGCTGTGGGGGGTGAGGGGGGCTCTCGGGTGGGGAGGAGGAGCCTTCCTTTATTATGGGCGGCCCTGCGTCTGCCTCCTCGGCCCCCAGCAGGTCACCGGTCCCTCCCTCCTCGAAGGCTCGGCCGGGGGCGTCCCCCCGACGACTTGTTAGTGTTGGTTTCTCCGCCGTTTCCGCCGTTTCCGCCGTTCTTTTAGAAATTGCCCCTGCGCCTGCGGACCAAGGGCTATTTTCCTGGAACATCGGCGGGTTCGGCGGAACGGCGGGTGGGCTGGGGGATGCGTCGCCCCGGAGGCGCAGCCCCCTACGGGCCTTGGTCTTGCCATCAGGGAGGGTGGCTTTGGCGAAGCCCCGCTCCTCCAGGGCAGTGGCGAAGCGTCGTGGCCCCAGGGGCAAATCGCCTCCCTCTTCGCACCAGGAGCGGTAGTCGTCGTAGAGGGCCTTGAAGGGGGTAATGGCCCGGGGGTCAAGCTGGGTGCGCTCCTCCAACCACTGGCCCAGGGTATCCTGCTCGGTCCGGTAGGCAGCGGTGGCCTCGATGACGGCGGGGGGCTCTTGGAGCCCCTTCCGCAGCCACTCCTGGGCGCCGCGAATGAGCCACGCCAAGATACCTTGGGCCTCTGCCAGCAGTTTCTGGGGCAGCTCCTTGTCTCGCCGTTCAGGCGGGAAGTAGGCCTTGAAGGGGATGAGCCTGAGCCGCTCCCACATGGCAATGCTGTGGTCGGTTACTTTGGGCCGGTAATTGGTGCGCAGCCACAGCTTGGCTTGGGGGCGGAAGTTGAAATAGGGGCGGTAGAGATGGCGGGCAGTCAGGGTGTCTCGCCCGCTGAGGGCCTTAAGTCGTGAGGCGTTGAGGCGACGCTCCTCCTCTGTCTCGCTGATGGTGGCGAGGCGCACCCCCGCCAGCTCGGCCAGGACGTGTGGGTGGGTATCGTCCTTCTCGCCGCGGGCCAGGATGAGGTCGGGGGGCATAGAGCGGGCGTAATCGCCGACCACGGCGGCCACGGTCTCCAAGAACACGCTCTTACCATTGCGACCTGGCCCCCAAGCGATGAACACGCAATCCTCCCTGGTATCGCCGGTGATGGAGTAGCCCAGGGCCCGCTGGACGTAGGCCACCAGCTCTTGGTCGCCCAGAAAGATATCGTTGAGGAACCGCTCCCAGGTCGGGGCCGCGGCGTTGGGGTCATACTCCACCGGGGCCAGTTTAGTGATGCGGTCGGCGGGGTTGTGCGGCCGCAGCTCACCTGTCCGCAGGTCCACCGTGCCATTGAGGCAGTTAAGGGCAAAGGGGTCACGGTCGAACTCACTGGGGTCGGCCAGCAAAAGCCCCTTTGCCAGCTCTAGGGCGGCCGAGAGGCGATGGCGGCTCATGGCCTTGCGGGCCATCTCCAAAAGCTGGGCTCTGACCTCCCCCCGGGCGGCGATGGCCCTTTCCAGGAAGTGGCGAGGGATGATGTCCATGGCCAAGGCCATGACCCTGTGGCCGCCTTCGTCCCTGGCCCAGCGGCGGCCGTCCCAGTAGCGCCATCCCCATTGGGGGACGAAGACCGCCTGGTCCTTGGCTAGCTCAGCGAAAAGGTGGGCGAGGTTGCGGTCGGAAAAGGCTTCGGCCAGCTCCCTTTCCAGAGCCTCGGCGGGCGGGGCTCCAGAGGAAGGGTAGCCGTAGCCGGGCTTATACCGACATGCCGAGCTAGCGATGTCCTCCAGCTCCTTGAGAGGCAAAGGCTCCGCCACCTTGGACGGGTCGGCGTTCATCTCTTGTAGGTGGCGGAGGATGTCTTGGTAGCCCAGCCCCGCACGGCGGAGGGCACAGGCGTAGGAGAAGAGGGTGTTGTTGCGCTCCCCCACTTGAGCGGGCCGTTCGGCCAAGATGTGGTATGCCGCCCGCCTGGCTTCGCCCTCGCCCCTGGCCTCAATGCCATATTCCCGTAATAGCGCCAACGCCCACGCCAAGGCGTCATCCACCACCAGGGGGCGCCCCTCTGGCAGGCCGCCCTCGACCAGGGGCGACAGCCACTTGTAGGCGGCCCCATCCACCACCGATGGGGGCACCAGCACGTAGCCGCCAGAGCTTCGCAACTCGCCGATGGGGCCCGTTTCGTCCTCCAGGTTCACGATGCCCATGGCCTTGCGGGCCAGAACGTAGACATGTCCCCCGCCCGATGGGGTGCGGACCAGCCAGGTCGTGCGCCCCAACACGGGGTCGGCGAGGATGTCGTCTACCTTCCTCCGCAGGTCGGGCCGGCGCCTCACATCCAGGTCCAGCACCACCAGCGACAAGGTGGGGTCGTCGGGCCATGGCTGGCCGGTCGGCAGCCCGATGTTGGCTCGTGGTTCCTCCCCCCACCAACTGATGATGCGGCCCAGCTCGCTGCTAGCCTGATAGAAGCCCCCTGGGCGCCCATCTCCTGGCCGCGCCAGACGTGGGTGGGGCCGCTTCTCATTGGGGGCACAGGGGAAAATCCTCAACCCGCGGCGGCCATAGCTGGCGGCGGCCTGGAGGAGGGTGCTAGACTTGAAGCCGGAGCTTAGGTCGGCTCCGTTGTTGCCTGCGCCCCCGTCGCCCGCTCCAGGCGCCGGGGGCTTATCGTCGCGCCCCACTGCCTCACCTGCCGTTCTCCGCCTCCGCCATGGCGTCGGTGAGGAAGCGTTCGAGCTCGCGGACCGGGATCAGCACGCGCTTCCCGACTCGCAGCGAGCGCAGCCGGCCCCTCCGCACCAGCTCCCACGTCTTCGTGCGCCCCAGCCCCAGCATTTCCGCCGCTTGGGGGACTGTCACTGCGAGACGCTCAGTCACCTTATCACCTCCAGCGCGCATAGTGACACAGCTTAACCCTGTTGCGCTATAATTTCGACGTGACTTATGCGTGACACCAGCTCGTTCGTCAGACAGCTAGAGCAGCTAGACGGGGCGACGGACGAGGAAGGCCGGCTGCTGGCCGGGCAGGGCCCTGCGGCGCTGGGCCTAGAACCCTCGCAGATAGAGCCGCCCCCCTTCCTGGGGGTCAAGGACGGGCTGCTTCTCTGGTCAGCTCACCATCCCGAGGGGCCGTATGGGCTCAGCGACATGGTGGAACGCATAGCCAAGCCCCGCGGCCGAGCGGATGTCCGTGGCCTCCTCCTCAAGTTCGCCCGTGTGGTCGACAGGCGCTCTGCCGAGAGGGTGGCCAGCCGCTATGGCCCCCTGGGCCTCTGCGAGCATGACTACCTGCGGGCCAAGGGCTCACGTTGGCTGCTCCAGCTGCTGTCTGGGCGGGAGCCCCAGCCCCAGCCGCGGGAGGGAAGGGGCTGGTTCTGCTGCTCCAAGCCCCACCTGGTCCACCTGCCCTATGGGGGGTGGGCGGTGGGGGAGTCGCTCGAGGGCTGGTTGGCGCATGCCCGCTGGTTGCGGTATCTCCTGGAGGCCCTGTCCTGGCTGCGCCAGGGGAAGGTGCCTCCAGAGCGAGTCTGGTGGGAGGCGACGGCCGGCCCGCTCAGCCCACGGTGGCCGGGGCTACGCCGCCGGCGCACCCCGGGCTACCCGTCTGCCAGGCCTGAGGACTTACTCTTGGCTCTGGAATGGACAGCGGCGGCCTGGATTAGGCCGCTCCTCGACCTGGAGCCCCAGGTCACGACCGAGGGCCTCAGGGTGAGGTTACGCACCTGCTTCCTCAGTCTTGCCGATGCCCTGGAGGAGGGGGCAGAGCTGCTCGGTGAGGCAGACTTTTCTGACATCTGTTTCGCGATCCAGGCCGTTGGCGAGGAGGGCTGGCTGGAGGTAGCGGGGCTAGCAGGCCTGGGGGTGGGCTTTGCCCCCTTTGTCGCCCTGCAGCTGGCGGGACTCGTCTGGGGGAGGGTGGCGGACGTCGCCCTGTGCGCTGGCTGCCAGGAGCCCTTCTTGCCGACCAGGAAGCCCCGGCGGGGGGTGCGCCACTTCTGCAAGAGGTGCAGGGGTTCGCCCTTGCCGGCCAAGCTGAGAAAGCGGGACGAGCGGGCCCGCAAGCGCCACAGGGATGAGGTGTCCCATGGGGAAGCGCAGGGGTAGCGGCGAGGGGAGCATATACCGGCGCAAGGACGGGAGGTGGGCTGGGGCCATCACCCTCCCCGGTGGTGGCCGCAAGTATGTCTATGGCCGCACCTATCAGGAGGCCCGGCGCAAGCTAGAGGAGGCCCGCCGCCTGGTGGCGGAGGGGCTGCCCATGGGCCGGGAGCGGCTGAACCTGCGCCGCTACCTGCTAGACTGGCTAGGAGCAGTTCGGCCGTCGCTCCGGCCCCGCACCTGGCAGCGCTACGAGGAATGCGTCCGGCTCCACGTGCTGCCGGCGCTGGGCGACATCCCCCTAGTCCGTCTCTCGCCCGCCCATCTCCAATCGCTCTACGCCCAAAAGCTCCAGGAGGGCCTGTCGCCGGCCTCGGTGCGCCATGTCCATGCCGTCCTGAGGCGTAGCCTAGGCCAGGCGGAGGCCTGGGGGCTCCTGCCCCGCAACGTGGCCAGGCTGGTGAGGCCACCCCGCCGGGAGGGGCGCGAGATGGCCACCCTGACCCAGGAGGAGGCCCTGCGCCTGCTGGAGGCGGCCCAGGGCGACAGGCTGGCCGCCCTCTACACCCTGGCCCTGGCGACCGGCATGAGGCAAGGGGAGCTGCTGGCCCTCCGCTGGCGGGACGTGGACCTGGAGCGGGGCGTCCTCCAGGTGAGGGCGACCCTCCAGAGGACGCGGGAGGGCTTCGTTTTCGCCGAGCCCAAGACGGCCCGCAGCCGCCGCCAGGTGACGCTCGCCGCGGGGGCGGTAGAGGCGCTGAGGCGGCACCGGAGGGCCCAGCTGGAGGAACGATTGCGGGCCGGGGAGCTATGGGAGGACCATGACCTGGTCTTCTGCGACGAGCTGGGCAGGCCCCTCTCGGGCACCGCCGTCACCAAGCGCTTTCGCCGGCTGCTGGAGCGAGCGGGGCTGCCCCGCGTCCGCTTCCACGACCTGCGTCACACCGCTGCCAGCCACCTCCTGGCACGGGGGTGCATCCCAAGGTGGTGGCCGACATGCTGGGCCACAGCACCGTGACTGTCACCCTCGACCTCTACAGCCATGTCGCCCCCTCCTTACACGAGGCGGCGGCCCAGGCCTTGGACGAGCTGGTAAGGCCGTAGCCCATTGCTGTCAAAATTGCTGTCAACGGCAGGCCTGCCCGCAGCGACTGCTCTCTTTTGGGGCTCCAGAGGGGCCATCCAAATACGGTTTTGGTGCCGGGGGTGGGGCTCGAACCCACACGCCGGGAGACCGGCAGCGGATTTTAAGTCCGCCGCGTCTGCCGATTCCGCCACCCCGGCACTAGGGCCTAGGCAGGCCCCTTCTCCATGTTAGCATGGTCGGCGTCACGGAGGGCGCCTCAGGGCGCGGCGCACCTTGCCGTCTAGAGGCCTGCCCACCAGCTCCTCGGCGAACCAGGATACCTCCACCAAGGCGTGCAGGTCCACGCCCGTGCGTATGCCCATGGCCTCGGCCATGGCCACCAGGTCCTCGGTGGCCACGTTGCCTGAGGCCCCTGGCGCGTAGGGGCATCCCCCCAGGCCACCCACAGAGCCATCGAACTGGGTAGCCCCTGCCTGCATAGCCGCCACCACGTTAGCGAGGGCCACCCCGCGCGTGTCGTGGAAATGGAGGCGTAGCTCCACCCCTGGCACTTCCTTAAGGAAGCGGGAGACCAGCTCGTAGACCTGACGAGGGTTGGCCACCCCAATGGTGTCCCCGAGGCTCACGGCGTAGGCCCCCAGGCGGTGCAAGGCCTGGCCCAAAGAGATGACCACGTCGGCGTCCACCTTGCCCTCATAAGGGCAGCCGAAGGCTGTGGATATGTAGCCGGCCCAGGGAAGGCCTGCATCCTTGGCCAAGGCAGCTATCTGGGCGATCTGGGTCATGGTCTCCTCGATAGTGGCATTGAGGTTGGCCCGGTTGTGGGACTGGGATGCCGATACCACAGTGGCCAGCTCGTCCACGCCGGCGGCCACGGCCCTCTGGGCGCCCTTTAGGTTGGGGACCAGGCCAATATACGTCACCCCAGGGTGGCGGCGCAGGGAGGCCATCACCTCCTCGGCGTTGGCCATCTGGGGCACCGCCCTGGGGTGGACGAAGGAGACTGCCTCTATGCGCCTGAGACCTGTCTGGGCGAGCCTCTCGATGAGGGCCACCTTCCCCTCCACAGGAATGGGGCGGGCCTCGTTCTGAAGGCCATCGCGAGGCCCCACCTCGGTGATGACGATGCTCTCAGGCCACTTCACGGCTCCTCACCCCCTAATGGGGCCAGCTCTATGAGCACCTGGCCTTCCTCCACCTGCTGGCCCTCACGACAGCGGACTCGCCACACCCGCCCCGAGACGGGGGCCTCCACGTTATGCTCCATCTTCATGGCCTCTATTATCACAAGCACCTGGTGGGCTTGCACCACGTCCCCCTCGCGGGCCATGACGCGGATGACAGTGCCGTTGAGGGGGGCGCGTAGGTCGTGGCCGAGGCGGTGCTTAGGCCCTGCTGTGGCTGCCCGGCGCGCGGGGTCGGGCCAGCGGAAGAGGAACGAGCGGTCGCCTATGGTCACCCAGAGACCCCGGCCCAGGGCCTCCACCTGGGCGGTGTAGGTGCTCCCCTCCCCCTCCACCATCACCTGGCCCGGCCGAGGAGATGAGAGGCGGGCCCGCAGCTTGTGTTCGCCCAGGGCTAGCGTCCACCACCCTTCCCATTCCCGCTGGGCTTCCAAGGTGAGCTCCTCTCCTTCGTGCTCCATGACAAGGTGCATCCGTCCCCCCACTCGCCAGGGGCCTGAGGCCAGCCAGGGGTCGTGAAAGCCCAGGGCGCCAGTGGCCAAGGCCGCCAAGAGGGCCAGCAAGGCCTCTGCAGGGGGCGCCAGAAGGGTTGCCATATCCAGCCCCTCCACCATGTCTACCGTCACCGACCCCGTCTGGACGGCAGGGTGGCGGAGGACGGCCTGCAGGAAGGCCAGATTGCTCTGGACCCCATCGAGGCGGTAATGGGATAGGGCCCAGGCCATGCGCATCAGAGCCTGCTGGCGATCGCTCCCCCAGGCCAACACCTTGGCCAACAAGGGGTCGTAATATGGGGACACCTCCACCCCCTCGTAGATCCCCACATCGTGGCGGATGTTCTCCCCTTGCGGGGGCCGGAAGACGTGGATACGTCCGCTGCGGGGCAAGAAGCCCCGCAGGGGGTCCTCGGCGTAGATGCGGCATTCGATGGCGTGCCCCTGTATCCGCAAATCCTCCTGCTGAAGAGGTAATGGCTCGCCGGTGGCGATGGCTAGCTGCATGGCCACCAGGTCCAGCCCGGTCACCATCTCGGTGACGCCGTGCTCCACCTGCAGGCGCGTGTTCATCTCCAGGAAGTAGAAGCGGCCCTGGCTGTCCACCAGGAACTCCACCGTCCCCAGGTTGCGGTACCCTATGGCCCTGGCGATAGCCGTGGCCGCCTCCCCGAGGCGATGGCGTAGCCCTTCGTCCACCGAGGGGGAGGGGGCTTCCTCCATGACCTTCTGGTGGCGGCGCTGCAGGGAACAGTCCCTCTCCCCCAGGTGGATGACGTGGCCATGGGCATCGGCGGCTATCTGCACCTCGATGTGGCGGGCGCCGGCGATGGCCCGTTCCAGGAGGAGGCGGCCGTCGCCGAAGGCCCCCTGGGCCTCACGACGGGCGCTTTCGAGGGCCTGGGGTAGCTCTTCGAGGCGGCCTACTAACCGCATGCCCCGGCCTCCGCCCCCAGCGGCGGCCTTCACCATGATGGGGAAGCCCAGCTCCTGGGCCGCCCGCAATAGGTCCTCGTCGCGTTGCAGGTGGTCGTCGTAGCCGGGTATGACGGGTATGCCCAGGGAGGATACAAGGCGACGGGCGGCGGCCTTGTCGGCCATGGCCCGCATGGCCTGGGGCGGAGGCCCAACGAAGACGATGCCGGCCTCCTGGCAGGCCTGGGCTAGCTCTGGGTTCTCGGCCAGAAGGCCATAGCCGGGGTGCAAGGCCTCTGCCCCTGTGCGCCGGGCGGCCTCCAGGATGGCCCGGATGTTGAGGTAGCTCTCCTGGGCAGGTGGCGGGCCGATGAGCACCGCCTCATCGGCCTCCATGGTGTGCAAGGCCTGCCTATCGGCCTCCGAATAGACGGCTACCGTGCGGATCCCCAGGGCCCGGCAGGTGCGGATGATGCGGACAGCTATCTCGCCGCGGTTGGCGATGAGGACCTTCCTAAACATAGCGCCACCTGGGGGCCCGCTTCTCCAGGAAGGCCTGCACCCCCTCCTTCCCCTCCTCCCCAGCTCGCAGCTGGGCGATGAGGCGAGAGGTATACTCGTCCACCTGGGGCGATGGGTCGGCAGCGACGCGGGCTACCAGCTCCTTACATGCGGCCTGGGCCTGCGGCCCTCCCTGCAAGATGGCCCGCACTGTTTCCGCCACAGCGGCGTCCAGCTCCGCTGGGGGGACTATCCGATAGAGGAGGCCCAACTCATAAGCGCGGCGCGCCGAGATGGGCTCGCCGGTGAGGAAAAGGCGTCGGGCCCAGGCCGGGCCTATCTTCTCGATGACGTAAGGGGAGATGGTGGCTGGGGCCAGCCCCAGGCGCACCTCGGTGAAGGCGAACTGGGCATCCTCGGCAGCGATGGCCAGGTCGGCGGCGGCTATAAGCCCCACTCCCCCGCCGTAGGCCCCGCCTTGCACACGCGCTACCACCGGACGGGGGAAGGTGGCCACCAGCCTGAGCATGGAGGCCAGGGCTAAAGCATCACGTCGGTTCTCCTCCTCGCTCCAGGAGGCGGCCCGACGCATCCACTCCAAGTCGGCGCCGGCGCAGAAGGTGGGCCCCTCCCCCTGCAGCACTACCACCCTCAGCCCCTCCTGGTCTCGCAGGGCCATGAAGGCCTGGGCCAGGAGGGCTATGACCTCCTCATTGAAGGCGTTGCGGACCTCCGGCCGGCACAGGGTGACCGTGGCCACTGGACCATCGCGGCTCACCTGGACGGCGCTCATGGCTACATCCTGAACACACCGAAGCTAGGTTCGGGGATGGGAGCGTTGAGGGACATGCTTATGCCCAAGGCCAAGGCCTGGCGCGTCTCCAGAGGGTCGAGGATGCCATCGTCCCACAGGCGGGCGGTGCTGTAATAGGCGTTGCCCTCCTCCTCGTACTTCTGGAGGATGGGGCGCATGAACTCCTCCTGCTCCTCGGGGCTCATGTCCTTACCCTGGGCGCGTAAGTTGTCCAGGCGGACCGTGAGGAGGACTTGGGCTGCCTGTTGCCCTCCCATGACCGAGATCCGGGCGTTGGGCCACATCCAGAGGAGGCGAGGCGCATAGGCCCGGCCGCACATAGCGTAGTTGCCGGCACCGAAGGACCCGCCGATGATGACGGTGAACTTGGGCACCTGGGCACAGGCCACGGCGGTGACCATCTTGGCCCCATGCTTGGCGATCCCTTCGTGCTCGTAGCGCTTGCCCACCATGAAGCCGGTGATGTTCTGCAGGAAGATGAGGGGGATCTTGCGCTGGGCGCATAGCTCGATGAAGTGGGCCCCCTTAACGGAGCTCTCCGAGAAGAGGATACCATTGTTGGCCACTATGCCCACCGGGTATCCCATGATGCGGCCAAACCCGCACACCAAAGTGGTGCCGTAGTTGGCCTTGAACTCCTGGAAGCGGCTGCCGTCCACCAGCCGGGCGATGACCTCCCGCACGTTGAAGCTTTGGCGCAGATCTGAGGGGACGATGCCGTATATCTCCTCGGGGTCGTAGAGGGGGGGCTCAGGAGGGGTCACTGGCCAGGGGATGTGCTTCTGGGCCTGGCCCAGGTTGGCCACCACGCTGCGGCAGATGGCCAGGGCCTCCTCATCGCTCTGGGCGTAGTGGTCAGCCACGCCGGAGATGTAGGTGTGGACGTAGGCCCCGCCCAGCTCTTCGGCGGAGACCTCCTCGCCGGTGGCTGCCTTCACCAGGGGCGGGCCGCCGATGAAGATGTTGCCCGTGCCCTGGACGATAATGGCCTCATCGCTCATGGCCGGGACATAGGCCCCCCCGGCAGTGCATGGCCCCATCACCACGGCGATCTGGGGTATGCCCTGGGCCGACATGCGCGCCTGGTTATAGAAGATGCGCCCGAAGTGGTCACGGTCGGGGAAGACCTCCGCCTGCAGGGGGAGGAAGGCACCCCCGGAGTCCACCAAGTAAATGCAGGGGAGGCGGTTCTGTTCGGCTATCTCCTGGGCCCGGAGGTGCTTCTTGACGGTGATAGGATAGTATGTGCCCCCCTTCACTGTGGCGTCGTTGGCTACGATGACCACCTCTTGCCCACATACCCGGCCGATGCCGGTAACGATGCCTGCCCCAGGCGCCTCATCCCCATACATCCCCCAGGCAGCCAGAGGGGAGAGCTCCAGGAAGGCCGTGCCGGGATCAAGGAGACGTTCGATGCGCTCCCTGGCGGTGAGCTTGCCGCGGGCGCGATGGCGGCGTATCTGCTCCTCTCCCCCTCCTCGCCGCACCAGCTCCAGCCTGTGCCGCAGCTCGGCCACCAGATGGCGCATGCGGGCCATGTTCTCTTGAAAGCGGTGATCGCGCACGTCCACGCTGGTGGGCAAGACGGGCACCTGCCCTCCTTCCAGGAGGCGGTCCAGGGCGGTGTCCTGTCTTTCCATAGCCTGCATCTTTCGCCTTGAGCAGTCACATTATCAGACCCCGCGGCCGGTGGAGGCAAGGTGGGTATAGTGAAGCCTGCTCTTAGGCCTTAAGATGGTGAGAAGAACAAGGCTAGGAGGGGGCTATGGAGTTCGGTGTCCAGAGTAGCCAGGCCAACGCCAGCTGGCAGGATCTCCATGACCTGTGGCGGGAGCTGGACCGCAACTCCCGCTTTACGTCCCTTTGGGTGGTAGACCATTTCGTCACCGGCTTCGGCACGGCCTTCAACGCCTATGGCCCGCACCTTGAGGGGTGGACGTTGCTTGCTGCTCTGGCCTATGCCACCTCGCGGGTGCGGGTGGGCGTCCTGGTAAGTGGGGTGACATATCGGCACCCAGCGGTGCTTGCCAAGATGGCCACCACCGTCGACCACATCTCGGGTGGGCGTCTCAACTTCGGCATAGGGGCTGCCTGGCATGAGTTCGAGCACCGGTGCTACGGCATACCCTTCCCGCCGGTGCGTGAACGCATGGACCGGCTGGAGGAGGCCCTGCATATGATAAAGCTCCTATGGACCAGCGGCCAGCAGCCTGTGAGCTGGAAGGGGCGCTACTACCAGCTGGAGGGCGCCCCATACAACCCACCCAACGTCCAGCAGCCCCACCCACCCATCTACGTGGGAGGAGGGGGTGAGAGGCGGACCCTGCGCATAGCTGCCCAGTACGCCGATGCCATGAACGTGTTCGGCTCCCCACAAGAGGTGGCCCGTAAGGTGGAGGTGCTGCATCGGCACTGCCAAGAGGTAGGGCGGGACCCCTCCCAGATCCGCATCACCGTCACCATGCCCTTCCTGCCCACCGAGGACGAGGAGCGCATTGGCCGCATGGTCTCAGGTATGGCCGCCTACCAGGGCATAACGCAGGAGGAGGCCCGTCAGCGCATTCTGGCCGGCTCCTTCTCCCAAATGCGGGAGCACCTGGCCCGCTATGTCGAGCTAGGTGTGCACGAGGTCTACCTGCAGCCCTTCGTCCGCCTCCACCCCCAGCCCTTCCTCCTCTTCTCTGAGGAGGTCATCGCCCACTTCTCCTGACCCCGGGAAGGCCTTATGGGGGGAGGCTCCCGGTAGTAAGATGGGAGCTGAGATGAAGGGAATGAAGGGGGTTGCCGCCCAGGACGGGAGACGGCAGCTCGTCGTTCCAGTGGTGGGGATGACGTGTGCTGCCTGCGTCAGGCGGGTGGAGAGGGCCCTTAGGCGCCTGCCCGGGGTGGAGGAGGCCTCGGTCAACCTGGCGGCGGCCAAGGCGGCGGTGGTGGTCCGCCCCGAGGTGGGGCTGAGGCAGATAGAAGAGGCGGTGCGTGAGGCGGGGTACCATGTGCCCCTGGCCACCGTCCGCCTCCTAGTGGTGGGCGCGACACGCGAAGGCGATTGGGAGCGCATACAGGAATCCCTAGGAAGCATGGACGGGGTAGCGGATGTGGAGGTGAACGGGGACACCTCGGTAGTCACCGTGCGTTATCTGCAGGATATGGCCTCCCCTGGGGCCATGAAGAGGATGTTGCGGGCCCTCGGCTACCAGGTGGAGGAGCTGGGCGAGGGGGAGACGGCCCTTGACCGGGAGAGATGGGCGCGCCAAGAGGAGGTGCGCCGCCAGCTCATCAACCTCATAACTGTGGTACCCCTAGCTGTTTTGGTGATGTTGGGCTCCTTCCGCGACATGTGGGCCCTGCAAGGGGTGGTGCCGGCGGTCTTGGCCAACAAATGGGTCCTCATGGCCCTGACAACCCCCATACTGATGGGGCCGGCCCGTCAGTTCTTCGTCAGCAGCTACAACGGCCTACGCCATGGTGTAGCTGACATGAACCTCCTCTATGCCACGGGCATAGGCTCGGCATACCTTATAGCGGTCATCAACACCGTCTGGCCTGAGGCCGGCTTCGGCGGGGAGAGGGCGGTGTTCTATGAGTCGGCGGCCTTTCTCACCACCTTCATCGTCCTTGGGAGGTATTTGGAAGCCCTCACCCGTGGCCGGACCTCGGAGGCCATAAGACGGCTCATGCGCCTGCAGCCGCGGCGGGCCCATGTCCTTAGGGATGGCCAGGAAGTGGAGGTCCCCATTGATGAGCTGGAGGTGGGAGATACATGCCTGGTGCGGCCCGGGGAGGCAGTGCCTGTGGATGGGGTGGTGGTGGAAGGCTATTCGGTGGTGGACGAGTCCATCATGACTGGTGAGAGCATGCCGGTGGAGAAGGGGCCCGGCGATGCGGTTCTGGGCGGCACTATAAACCGTACGGGGGCCTTCAAGATGCGGGCCACCCGCGTGGGCAGGGAGACGGTCTTGTCCCAGATGATCCGGCTGGTGGAGGAGGCCCAAGGGAGACGAGCCCCCATCCAACGGCTGGCCGACTGGGTGGCGGGCCATTTCATCCTGGGGGTACACGCCTTAGCTCTGTTGACCTTCCTCTTCTGGTTCTTCGTGGGCTACCAGCGGTGGTTCCAGCCCCAGACTCGCCTCTTGCTGGGGGCGGGGGAGCTAGCCCAGATGGGCGCCTTTGGCTTCGCTTTCCTAGTCTCGGTGACGGTGCTGGTCATCTCCTGCCCGTGCGCTGTGGGCCTCGCCACGCCTGCGGCCATGATGGCCGGCTCGGGCATCGCTGCCACCCGGGGAATCCTCTTCAGGGGGGCCGACGCTATAGAGGCGTCGGCCAGAGTGCAGGCAGTGGTATTGGACAAGACGGGTACCCTCACCGTCGGCTCTCCCTCCGTCACGGAGGTGGTGGCCGTCCCAGGTGCGACCCCCGAGGAGGTGTTACGTTGGGCGGCCATCAGCGAGAGGTCGTCGGAGCATCCTCTGGCAGCGGCTATTATCCGGGAGGCCCGCACCCGGGGTTTGGACGTGCCCGAGCCTGATGGCTTCCAGGCCCTGCCTGGGCAAGGGGTGGAGGCCACATATGGAGGTCATCGGGTGGTCCTGGGCAATCGCTCCCTCATGATGGACGCAGGAGTGGACCCATCTGCCCTGGAGGACCAAGCCCGGCGATTGGAGGAGGATGGCAATACGGTGATGTTTGTGGGCGTGGATGGAAGGCTTTTAGGGCTGGTGGCCGCGGCCGATACCCTCAAGCCCACCTCCTTTGAAGCGGTGCAGGAGCTGAAGCGCATGGGCCTTCAGGTCTTCCTTCTCACCGGCGATAATTGGCGCACGGCGCAAGCGGTGGCGCAGCGCCTGGGCATAGAAGAGGTGCTGGCGGAGGTGAGGCCCCAGGACAAGGTGGAGAAGGTGAAGGAGCTGCAGGCCCAGGGCCTGCGCGTGGCCATGGTGGGCGATGGCATCAACGATGCCCCAGCCCTGGCCCAGGCGGATGTGGGGATGGCCCTGGGCTCGGGCGCTGACGTGGCCAAGGAGACGGGCCATGTCATCCTGGTGAGGGACGATCCTCGCGATGTGGTGACTGCCATCCGCATAGCCCGCTTCACCATGAGGAAGGTGAAGGAGAACCTGGCCTGGGCCTTCATCTACAACGTTGTTACCATCCCCATCGCGGCCGGCGTCCTCTATCCCCTCACCGGGCGGCTGGTGGGGCCGGAGGTGGCTGCCCTGCTCATGGCCCTCAGCTCCCTCTCGGTGACCCTCAACTCGGCCACTATGCGGGCCTGGCGGCCGCCATCGTGGGGCCCTTCTCCATCACCAGCTGCTATGCCCCTTGCTAGGGGGGAGCTCTGAGATGGGCTGGGCGCTGGTGTGGGCTGCGGCCTTGGCAGGGGGGATGGCCTTCCTCTTGGCCACCCTGCCGGGCGATTATACGTGGGCAGCCCGCTTGGGGGGCGCGGCCTGGGTGGCCTTTTTGCTCCTTATCATCCTCTCCCCCATCATACCGCCTCTGCTGGTGCGCAGGCGCCGTGGTGGCCGGTAACGCCTTGGGCATGTCAGCCGCTAGGGCCAGCTGCTATCATACGCTTGGGAACGCTAGTCATGGCCTCTTGGAGGTGGGAGGATGGTCAAGGACCCTGTATGTGGCATGGAAGTGGAGCCCCAGACGGCCCCTGCCTCCACCATATACGCTGGCCACGTATATTACTTCTGCTGTGAGGGGTGCAAGAACAAGTTCCAGCAGGACCCAGGGCGATATATTCTGAAAGGCCGCCGCTAACGCTTTACATAGGGGCTTCAGGGGGCGGCGTCAGCGTTCGGGCGCCGTTCAGTTGGGCCCCCCCAGAGCTCGAGGCCTTTAGAGGTCACGGCTCTCTCTTAGAGAGAAGTCTATAGATAGCTGTGTCGTCGGAAAGGTAGAGGGAGCCGGCGGGGCCCTGTTTCACGTCCAGCGAACAGGGGTAGCCGGTATCGATGGGGTCCACTGTCCTCCGCAGACCGTTACGTAACTCCTCCAGTTGTGGTGCGGGGACGCGTAGGAGGGTCTTTAGACGCCAAGAACAGAAAAGGAGGTCGCCCCGGAAGGGGAGGGCATCTGACCAGTAGACGGTCATACCTGTGGGGACGGTGGCTACGGGGCCCGAATCGTATACAGGGTCTATAAACCTCGGGTCTCGGGCCAGGCCGAAGGCCACCGGCCACCCGTAATTGCCCCCGGCCACGATGATGTTCAGCTCGTCGTGGCCGCGGGGACCATCGCCGCCGCTGGGCCCGTTATCGCTCGCCCAAAGCTCGCCGGTGCCAGGGTGGAAGGCGATGCCGAAGACGTTACGCAGGCCATAGGCGAAGACGGGTGAGCCTGGGAAGGGGTTGTCAGGGGGCACTGAGCCATCGGGGGCCAAGCGCAGGAGGGTGCCCTCCAGGGTGGTTGGGTCCTGGGCCATGTGGCGGGCCTCCGCGTCCCCTAAGGTGACATAAAGCATGCCATCGGGTCCAAAGGCAAGGCGTCCCCCATTGTGACAACACCTACGGCCTGTGGGAAGACCATCGATGATCACGTCCTGCTGTACGGCCGAGTTCCCCTCCAGACGGAAGCGCACTACCCTTTGGCTGGCCGGCCGACCTTGGTCATCGGGCACCGTGTAGAAGGCGTAAAGGTATGGCTCCTGGGGGAACTGGGGGTGGAGGGCAAGGCCCAAGAGCCCATGCTCGGAGTAGCCAGGAGGGCGGGCCACCGACAGGGTGGCGACGGGCGTCTCCAGAAGGCGCCCATTAGAATCTATGACTCGAATACGACCCGTCACCTCGGCGAAGAAGAGGCGGCCATCGGGGGAGGGGGCCAGGGCCACGGGCATCTGCAGCCCCCTCACCACCACCTCCAGCACCGGATGGCTTATGGGGGTAGAGGTGATGGTGGGCATGGGTTCAGATTCCGGGCCCCCGTCGCCGCAGGCGCTCCAGGCCATTAGCAGGGCCAGGGCCCAGGTTGCCCTCCTTAGGAGGCCCATGGCTTCCCGTGGTGCCCACGCACCAGACGCCAGTTGACAGCAGCCATGGCCATCATCACGGCGGCGATGAGCCCCAGGACGAGCACGATGCCAGGAGGGCCGGCGAGGGCATCCAGGAGGTCGGTGAGGGCACCCATGAATATCACAGGTGCCAGCGAGAGGGACTGGGCCACCATCGCCTGGGTGGTGAATATGCGCCCTCGCATATGGCTGGGGGCCCGCTCATGCAGCACCGTCTGGGCGGGGGCGTTGAGGAAAGCATAGCTTAGGCCCAGAGGGCCAGCGAAGACCATGGTCAGGGACTGGAGAAGGGAGAGGCCCAACAACTTCTCGGGGTTCAAGGGCCCTGAAGCCCGACGCATGAAGGCCGCCAAGGGCTCCACCATGGCCAGCAGGACTAGGCAAAGGGCAATGCCTACCATCCCGGCAGGGACCAGCCTCTCCTTGCCGAACCGCCTGGCTGCCCAGGGCAGCACCCGTAGGCCTACTAGAGCTCCCACCCCTGTGGGGGCGAAGACGAAGGCGGCGTTACTGGGAGAGATGTGCAGCACGTCCTTCATGTACCTGGGCATAAGCGTCACGAAAAGCAGGACAAGGGCGTTGCCCACCGTTAGCTGCGCCAGGGCCACGGCCGATGGTCGGTCGCGGGCCAGAAGACCCAGAGCTTGCCTGAGCTCCCCAGGGATGGCCCTCAGGCGACCGTTTCCTCCCCCACCGCCCAGGCGCATCAGGGGCGAGAACCAAAAAGCGGAGGCGGCGAACATGCCGCTGCCCACCAAGAACATGGCCTCCCTCCCCACCGAGCCTCCCAGCTTTAGAACGGTGGGAGCCAAAAAGACCAGCCCCACCAGCTGGGAGCCAATGATGGTGAAGTTGTAGAGGCTGTTGGCGCTTACTAGCTGCTCCTTAGTGACCACCGATGGTATAAGGGCCATGACAGCGGGATTGAATAGCAGGTTGCCAGTGGAGAAGAAGAGGGCCAGCGGGTATAAAGCCCATACGTGGCGGTAACCCAAAGCCAGCAGAACGCAGGTCACGGCCCTCAACACGTTGGCGGCCAACACCACCTTCCCCTTGGCCCAGCGGTCCATCAGCGCGGCCACCAAGGGGCCCAACACCAAGGTGGGCATGACCAGAGTGATGATGAGCAAGCTGGTCTGGGTGCTGGAGCCCGTGGCCTCTAGCACTACGATGAGCATAGTGAAGAGCAGAGCGTTGTAGGCTGTGTGCGCTAGGCCGGAGCCTACCCATAGGGCCAGGAAGCGGCGGTCCCTGAGCAAGGGTGGAGCCCGCCCCACGGGTACTACGGTGGCGCCATCAAAACTCATGACCCCCGCTGCTCTCCTTGGGGCTGCGCGCCAACACGCGGCGCAAGCGGCGCTCTAGTTGGCTAGGGCTCAAAAGGATGCGGCGCCCACACCCCAGGCAGCGCAGCCCGATGTCTGCACCAGTGCGCACCACCTCCCAGCGGTCGCTCCCGCAAGGGTGGGGCTTGCGCAGCTGCACGACGTCACCCACCTCCAGCATGGTCTTGGGTGCTGCTGGCCTTCTGTCTCGCCCTCTCGATCTCGTCCCGCAAGGCCTGGGCGCGACGGCGAACGGCCTGGGGTTCCAGGGGACGGCCGTCAGCATACAGCACGCGGCGGGCAACCACCACTATGAGCCCTCCCCCCTCCCTATCCAGGCCAGCCGCCACCGCCGCCTCCAGGTCACCACCCTGGGGCCCCACCCCTGGGACGAGAAGGGGCATATCGGGACACAGGCGGCGCACTGCTACGATGTCGTCGGGGGCGGTGGCGCCCACCACCAGCCCAGCGTTGCCCCTGTCTAGCGCCCGCACCATATCGGCCACCACCAGGAAGAAGGGGCGGCCGTCGGCCGTAGGGAGGGCCTGCAGATGCCCAGCACCAGGGTTGGACCCCCGACACCATACGAAGACTCCCTTGTCCTGGTACTCCAGGAAGGGCTCGAGGGCATCGGGGCCCCCATAGGGGTTGACGGTGATGGCGTCGAAGCCGTAGACCTCCAATAGGGCACGGGCATATAGGCGTGCCACATGGGGCACGTCCCCCCGCTTGGCATCGGCGATGACGGGGACCGATGGCGGCACGGGGGCGATGGCCTCTAGCAGCACGTTCATGCCCCCCGGCCCCAGCACCTCGAAGAAGGCGAGGTTCACCTTGTAGCAGCAGACTATGTCACAGGTGGCCTCGATGACGGCTTGTAGAAAGGAAGGTATATGGCGCCCCTCCAGCATCTGGGGGTCGGGGTCCAGACCGATGCATAGGAGGCTGCCGTGGCGCCTCTGGGCCTCCCGCAGACGGTCACGAAAGGACATGCTCATCCCTCCCCCGTCGTGAGGCGATGATAGTTTTAGGTGGGGCCATGGGTCAAGGTAAGCAGTGGCAGGTGGCGTTGTTGCCAGGGGCTCTAGACATCAGGGGGAAGGTGTGCGTAGCCATCGACGTCCTGCGGGCTTCTTCCACGGTAGTGACGGCCCTGGCCCTGGGGGCCCAAGAGGTGGTGCCTGCGGCATCCCTGAGGCGGGCTCGCTCCTTGGCCCGCCGCTCGGGCTACCTCCTTTGTGGGGAGAGAGGGGGTCTGCCACCGCCGCGCTTTCACCTGGGCAACTCGCCAGCTCAGCTGCGGCCAGAGGTGGTGGGAGGCAAGGGCCTGGTCCTCACTACTAGCAACGGTACCCGCCTTCTGGCCTCCCTGGCGGAGGCCAAGGGCGTCCTCGTGGGGTGTCTCCTCAACCGGGAAGCGGTGGCCCGTGCCGCCCTGGCCGTGGATGGCCCTGTGGCCCTAGTCTGTGCTGGCGAGGGAGGGGGGAGACGCTTGGCCCTTGAGGACGTGATAGGAGCAGGGGCCATCCTGGACGCTGCCCTCTCCCTAGAGCCCAGCTTGATACTAGACGATAGTGCGCGGTTGGCCCGCTGGGCCTTCCTGGCCTGCCGGGACGACCTAGCGGGGGCCCTGGCGAACACCCAACACGGCCTCTACCTCTTATCATTGGGCTTGCGGGACGATGTAAACTTCTGTGCCCGCCTGGATGTGTGGGATGTGGTCCCCAGAATGGAGGCTCGGGGCCCCAACATAGCTGTCCTTCGTCCTTGACGCCTCCTCTGCCCTGTCCTAGGCTTTGGGTGAGATGCGAGCTGAGATCATCTCCGTAGGGACGGAGCTCCTGCTGGGGGAAATCCAGGACACCAACTCCCACTTTCTAGCCTCACGCCTGCCGGCTATGGGCATTGACCTCTACTACATCACCGTGGTGGGGGACAACCTGGAGCGGCTGAAGGAGGTCATCGGCCGCGCCTACGGACGCTCGGACCTGGTCCTCATCACTGGTGGCCTAGGCCCCACGGATGACGATGTGACGCGGGAGGCCATCGCGGCGGTGTTGGGGGAGGAGCCCCAGGTGGATGCGGCCCTGGCCCAGCAGCTGCGCCAGTTCTTCGCCTCCCGTGGCATCTCCTTCCCCGAGAGGAACTTGAAGCAGGCGTGGCTCATCCCTTCCGCCGTGCCCATACCCAACCCTTGGGGTACGGCCCCCGGCTGGTGGGTGGAGAAGGAGGGCCGCATCATCGTCGCCATGCCTGGCCCCCCGGCGGAGATGACGCGCATGTGGGAGGAGGAGGTGGCCCCTAGGCTCCGCCAGCGCGGGCGCGGTGAAGTGCTCGTATCCCGCACCTTGAAGACCTTAGGCCTAGGGGAGGGGCATGTGGACGAGCTTCTGGGGGAGCTGACCCGTTCCCGCAACCCCACGGTGGCTGTCTATGCCCGGGCTGACGGGATACACGTAAGGCTGGCGGCCAAGGCCTCTGGGGTGGAGGAAGCGCAGTCGCTTATCGCCCCGTTGGAGGAGGAAGTGCGGCGTCGCTTAGGCCCTTACATCTGGGGCGTGGACGACGAGGCCCTGGAGGCGGTGGTAGGGCGCCTCCTCCGCGAGAAGGGCCTGACCCTGGCTGTCATGGAGTCCTTCACTGGCGGCCTTCTGGCGGACACCATCACCAACGTGCCGGGTTCGTCGGCCTACTTCTTAGCGGGTTACGTGGCCTATCAGCCGGAGGCTAAGGCTGCCCTGGGGGTGGACATGGAGCTCATCCGCCGTCATGGAGTGGTGAGCGAGGAGGTGGCGGTGGCCATGGCCCGAGCGGCCCGCGAGAGGGCAGGGGCCCACATCGGCGTGGGCACCACAGGGGTGGCCGGCCCCGATGCCCTGGAGGGGAAGCCGCCAGGCACATCACATATCGCTGTGGACTATTTGGGCCAGGTGCGCACCACTAGCTACCGCCTGTACCAGGGGCGGCTGGCCACCAAACGCCGCGGGGTGACGGCGGCCCTAGGGCTCTTGTGGAGAGCTCTGCAAGAGGTGAGCTAAGGGCTTTAGCCCCCGTAGAACCACCCGGTGTCCCACATCTCCAAGGGGCGCACCTGTGGGGACCGCAGACCCACCGAGACCACCTCCCCTACGAATACTGTGTGGTCTCCCCTCTTGACGGCATCCGTCACCCGGGCCTCGAACCAGGCGGGCAAGTCCAAAAGGAGGGGAGCGCCCGTGGCTGGCCCCGGCTCGAAGGGATAGCCATTGATGCGTCCGGCCTCCACCTGGCTGGGACGGAAGAAGGCCTGGGCCACGTCCTTTTGGTGGGATCCTAGGACATTAACGGCGAAGGCGCCGGCCTCCTCGATCAGCGGGTGGAGCTGGCTAGTGGTCTTGATGGCCACCACCACCAGCGGTGGCTGAAAGGAGGCCTGGGTGAGCCAATTAACGGTGTCGGCAGCCGCCCTCCCCCCATGGGCGGCGGTGACCACGTATAGGCCGTAGGTGAGGAGGCGTAACACCTGTTTGCGCACATCTGGGTCCATGGCTACCCTCCTGGGAAGGTGGATTGCATGCCTCATTATAAGGGGAACAAGGGTTAAGGCGGGGCGTTGATGCCGCCTTTATGGTGCCCTACCATGGGTTCTGGTGCCGTGGAACTGGCCATATCCCGACGCAGGCCCCAGTTAAGGCGGTGGGTGCGTCAAGTACAGGCCCACCATGCTCAGTCACGGCGGGCCATGGGGAAAGAGCCCTCCGATTTCTGGCAGCCTTGGGTCTCCTTCTTCCGCCAAGACCCCTTCCGCACCGATGACCCGGCCCTCAATGCTATCCTGCGGCGAGTGGAACTCCAGGACACCGTCCTCGACGTAGGAGGAGGGGCGGGGCGCTTCGCCCTTCCCCTAGCCTTGCGTTGCCAATACGTAACAGTGGTAGAGCCCTCCCGCAGTATGGTGGACGCCCTCCAGGAGGGGGCGCAAGAGGCTGGCATCGACAACATCCGCGTGGTGGTGAGCACCTGGGAGGAGGCCTGCGTGGAGCCCCACGATGTGGTCCTGTGCTCCCACGTTCTTTACGGCATTGAGCGGGTGGACCTCTTTGTGGAGAAGCTGATGCAGCATACACGTCGCCTTCTCCTTATCTTGATGTTCATGGAGGCGCCCATAAGCGCCTTCAGCCGCGCTTGGGCCCTGGTGCGGGGGGAGAGGCGCATCGATTTGCCTGGCCTCCGTCTCCTCCTTCCTGTCTTGTGGGAGATGGGACTCTACCCGGACCTGGAGATGGTGCAGCCTATGCGCAGGCGCCCCTTTGCTGACCGCCAACAGGCTCTCGAGGAGCTACGACGCCGCCTTTACATCCTCCCTGGGAGCGCAGAGGACGCTCGGCTGCAGCGGCTCCTCCCCAAGCTCCTGGAGGAGGGGGAAGGAGGCCTATACCTGCGGGGTGCCCCCACTAATTGGGAAGGGCTCCTGGTGTGGAGGAGATAGAGGGGGCACCGTAGGGTGCCCCCTCCCGGGTGCGGGCCTGAGCCCCTACCTCACCGCTCAGTGCTGATGGGCTTATCTAGCAGCCACTTGACGGTGCCGTCGGCCTGGATCTCCGCTGGCATCAGGGCCTGGACGGCCCGGTGGTCCGTCTTGCTCATGGTGATGGTGATGCCAGGGATGAGGACGGTGGGCTGGAACCCCTTGATGGACTCGGCGGCCTCCATAACGCCCTTTCTGGTCATGTCGCCCCGCTCACAGGCGATCTTGAGGATGGCCACCGCCGTCTCGGCCAGGGCCTGGCCGTAGAGAGAGAGCTGCTGGACGGGCGGGCCGCCGTAGGTCTCCATGATGCGCTTGTGCTCGCGCACCTCCGGCCTGTTGGCGTCAGCGACAGGGTCGAGGAGGTACGTGGTGCTGATGGCCCCGGCTATGGCCTGGTAGCCACCGATGTCCTTAAGGAGCGTGTTCAGGGTGGCAGGGGGATTGACGTAGCTCTGGATCACCTTGGGCTTCCAGTTGTTGGTGTACATATACTTGAACACCTGGGCGGTGAAGGCAGGGGTCGAATACAGGTAGAGGACGTCAGGGTTGGCGGCCCGCAGGTTGGCGATCTGGGAGGTGATGTCGGCGGCGGTGCTCTCGTAGGCCTGCTCGGTGACGATCTGGCCCTTGAAGGCCTGCTTGAAGCCGTCCCGCCCGTCCTTGCCGAAGTCGTCGTTCTGGTAGAGGATGGCCACCCTGACGTCCTTCACCGGCTTGCCCACCAGCTTCTCGGCGTTCTCGTTGAGGAAGGTGGCCAGGATGGCGCCCTCGTCAGGGTAGGCGGGTATGAAGCTGGTGGTCCAAGGCCACTTCTGGGGGTTGTTCCACTTGCCGGCGCCGGTGGAGACGAGCAGGTGGGGGATGCCGTCGCTGGGGTTGCCGTCGCCGTTGGGGTCGTTGATGTAGTCCACCTGGCCGGTGACGGACGGCGTGCCCAGGTTGCCAAAGAAGGCCACCACCTTGTCCTGCTCGGCCAGCTTCTTGGCCTTCTCCAGGGCAGGGCTGGGGGAGTACTGGTCGTCCTCCACCAGGAAGCGGATCTGGCGGCCGCAGACGCCCCCGTCCTCCTGGTTCACCTTCTTGAAGTAGGCCTGCATGGCAGGGGCTATGGGGCTATAGACAGCTGCCGCTGAGCCGCTGAGGGCGGTGGTCTGGCCTATGATGATCTCCTTGTCGGTGACGCCGAAGTCGGTCTTGACCTGTTTCCATCCAGATGGTCCGGCGACGCCCGGGGTGGGGGTCCTGGCTGTTGGGGTGGTGGGGGCCTCCTCCTCCTGGCAGGCCAGCGCGCCCAGCGCCACGACCAGGGCGATAGCCCCCATGGCTAACCACTTGAACAACACCTTCATGCGCATCCCTCCTTTCCTGCTGGTTCTCAGATGATAACTCCCGGGGTTGTATCGGTCAATCCCCTCCACCTCCCTTTTGGGAGCGGTGGTGGGGGTTGGTGGGGGGCCTACGGGCCCAGGGCCTTATATCCCAGGCCAAGGAAAGGCGCTGAAGGCTCGTCTGGGCTCGCAGGGCCAGGATGGCAGGCAGCTGGCGTAAGGACTGGGCTACCTGCGTGGGCCGCATCATGGCTAGGCGGCGTAGGGTGCCAGCCACCCCAAAGGGCATGAGGATCATCACTAACATTACCACTGCCCCTTGGATGGCGCCAGGGGCGCGCTCCACAATGCCCCCGCCTAGGCCAGGGATACGGGCGATCAGGTCAGCGGCATCGGACGGTATGAAGACGATGGCGAAAGCTCCCAGCAAAGAGCCAAGGATGGAGGCCAACCCGCCGATGACGATGCCTACCACCAGGTTGATGGAGTCCACAATGGTGACGGTCTCGGGGGTGACGCTGCCCAGCACCAGGGCCAAGAGCCCCCCAGCGGCCCCCGCGCAGGCGGCGCTGATGGTGAAGGCCGTCACCTTAGTGCGGGCCACCGGCACGCCCATGGCCGCCGCCGCCACCTCCGAGTCCCGCACGGCCACCAGGGCTCGCCCCAAGGTGCCGCGTAGCAAGTTCCAGGCCAGGAACACCGTGATCACGGCTGAGATGAGGGCTAGGAAGTAGAGCCAGTCCACCTTGTCGATGAGGCCCTTCAGAAACTCTGGCGGCGGTGGGGTGGGGAAGCGGAGCCCCTGCACCCCTCCCGACAGCCCTTCATACTTCTTGACCACCGGTGGGAAGGCGATGATGAGGGCCAAGCTGGCAATGGCCAGATAAGGGCCACTAAGGCGGAGGGCCGGCACCCCTATGCACAGGCCTGCGATGGCGCTCAGGCCGGTGGCCACGATAAGGGCGGCCCAGAAGGGCCATGGCCGGGCATCGATGAAACCGAGTTGCTCTCGGCGGTCCAGCAAGATGGCCATGGTATACATGCCCAGCAGCATGAAGGCCCCATGGCCTAGCGATATCTGCCCATTATAGCCGGTGAGGATGTTCAGCCCCACTAAAGCGATGGCTAGGATGACGATGCGGGTCATCTGCGAGGAGCGATATCCGTCCAGCACGAAGGGAGCCCAGCACAGGATGGCCAGGGCCAAGGCTATCGCCGCCAGAAGCCGCCATCGTTTGGGGACGGCGGGCATGACGTAAATGAGGCCTGTGGCCCCACCCAGTAGCGCCAGATATGGCCAGATCTCCATCTGCATGGCTTATACCCTCCTGACGGCCCGCTCGCCAAAGAGCCCAGTGGGCCTCACCAGTAGTATGAGGACCAGCACCAGCATGATGATGGGAAGCTTCATCTCCGGGCCCAGCCATTTAGCTGGCGTATAGGTGCCCAACAGGTTCTCGCCCACGCCGATGATGAACCCCCCCACCACCGCTCCAGGGGCGCTGGTGAGGCCCCCCAGCACGGCGGCCGCCGAAGCATATAGGAAGATGGGGAGCATAAACCCGGGATGGAGGAAGGTGATGGGCGCGATAAGGGCCCCGGCCAGACCACCCAGGGCTGCCGAAAGGGCCCACCCCAAGGTGAGCATGCGCCCCACGTTAATGCCCATGAGGCGCGAGGCAAGAGGGTTTTGGGCGGTGGCCCGCATGGCCAGCCCTACCTTGGTGCGGCTGAACAGCAGGGCCAGCAGGATCATCACGCCAAGGCCCACCACAAGAAGGCCCAGCTGGTGCTCGGGAATGGTGGCGAAGCCCAAGTCCACCCCCTTAAAGGAGAAGGGGGAAGGGAAGCGCTTGGGCAGCTCGCCTTTCGCCCATATCCAGATGGCCGTGCTGTTGAGGAGCAGGAACAGGCCCAAGGTGACTACCACCACGTTCAGATGGGGCTTGTCTTCCACTGGCCGTATGACTATCCGTTCCACCACTGCCCCGAGAGCGAATCCGAAGAGGACGCCCAACAGGATGAGCTGCCACGGGGCCAGACCGGCCAGATGCAGCGACCACATGGCGAAGGTGCCGAACATGGCCATCTCGCTCTGGGCGAAGTTGATGATATCGGTGGAGCGGTATATGAGGACGAGGGCCAGGGCGAAGAGGGCGTACATGGCTCCCGTGGCTAGCCCAGCCACTATCTGCTGGCCAAAGAGGGACCAGTCCTCCCAGGGGGGTGGGGCTAGAAATAGCGCTTCCATATCCTGACCTCCTTCAGTACCCGAGATATGACCGGCGGACTTCCTCGTTCTCGCGCAAGCGCTCGGCGGTGTCGGCTAGCACCACCCTGCCCGTCTCCAGCACATACCCCTTTCGGGCGATGTCCAGGGCAAGGCGGGCGTTCTGCTCCACCAGCAGGACCGTAATCCCTTCCTGCTGGTTGATGGTGCGGACGATCTGGAAGATCTCCCTCGTCACCATGGGGGCCAGGCCCAGGGATGGCTCGTCCAAGAGCAGCAACTTGGGCCGGGCCATGAGCGCCCGGCCGATGGCCAGCATCTGCTGCTCCCCCCCTGAGAGGCTGCCAGCGTGCTGGTGTTGTCGCTGGGCCAGGATGGGGAAGTAGGAGAAGACCCGCTCCATATCCCTCCGGATGCCCGCCCGGTCGCGTCGCAGGTAGGCGCCCAACTCCAAATTCTCCCGCACCGTCAAGTTGGTGAAGAGCTGCCGTCCCTCCGGTACCTGCACGATGCCTAGCCTGACGATGCGGTCAGGGCTTAAACGGTGGATCTCCATGCCCTGGTATTCCACAGTGCCAGCCTGAGGCCGCAGCAGGCCGGAGATAACCCTGAGGGTGGACGTTTTCCCAGCGCCGTTGGCCCCCAGAAGGGTTACTACCGTCCCCTCTTCCACCTCCAGGGAGACGTCTCGTAGGGCGACGATGGGACCGTAGGCGGCAGTGATGTGGTTAAGACGCAGCATCCATCTCCTCCCCCAAGTAGGCCTCGATGACTGCTGGGTTGCGCGCTATCTCCTGAGGTGGCCCCTCAGCGATCTTACGTCCAAAATTCAGAACCACCACGTGGTCGGAGATGCCCATTACCAGGTTCATATGGTGCTCCACCACCAAGATGGTGACCCCCATCTGCTTGCAGATGGTGCGGATGGTCTCGCCTAAGGCCATTAGCTCCTCGTGGTTGAGCCCCGAGGCCGGCTCGTCCAAAAGAAGAAGCCGTGGCTGGGCCACCAGCGCCCGCGCCATCTCCACCTTCTTCTGGATGGCGAAGGGGAGGGACCCGGCCGGCAGGTCTGCCATCCTCTCCAGGCCCAACAGGGAGAGGACCTCCATGGCCCTCTGCCGGGCCTCCTGTTCCTTGCGTCCCACCCAGGGGGGACGCAGCAGCGCCTCCGCTACGCTCACCCGCAGCCGGCAACTGGCTGCCACCATCACATTGTCCAGGACGGACATGCTACGGAACAACTCCACGTTCTGAAAGGTGCGGGCGATGCCTGCCTCCAGCACCTGATGCGGCGCTAGCCGCAGGAGGTCCCGCCCCTGGAACCTTATGGAGCCGCCATCGGGGTCGTAAAGACGGCTTATAAGGTTGAAGACGGTGGTCTTGCCAGCGCCGTTGGGGCCGATGAGCCCCACTATCTTCCCCTCCTCCACATCGAAGCTCACATTGTCCACTGCCACAAGGCCGCCAAAGCGCTTGGAGACGTCACGCAGCTCCAGCAAGGCCATATGTTCACCCCTCGCAGCAGATTCTCTCAATATGTAGCATGACGGTAGCCATAGCGCAATACTCCAGGGCCTGGGTCAGGCTCCTGGGTATGGGCACCTCTATTCCATCCTGAAGGTGCGAATGGCCAGGACGAGAGAGAGGGCGCCCCAGAGGGCCAGGAGGCCCACCTCGTCCCACAAGGTGGGCAGGGGGTCGCGATGCAGGAGCACAGCCCGCAGGGCCTCCACCAAAGGTGCTAGAGGCAGGAACTTCACCATGTGCGCCAGGGCCCCGGGCAGCTGCTCCGTGGGGAAGAAGACCCCCGAGAAGAACATCATGGGCAATGCCAGGGCGTTGCCCATGCCGGCTGCTGCTGGCGCTGTGCGGGAGAGCCCCGCCACCACGATGCCCAAGTTCAAGAAGGTCAGGTCTCCCAGAAGGGCCAAGGGGAAGGCCCAAAAGAAGGTGGAGGGGAGGTCGGCCCCCACCACCTGTCCTATGCCTAAAATGACGGCCACCTGGGCCAGGGCCAAGGCCAAAAATGCGGCTACTTGAGCCAGCAGGAACGTGGCCACGGGCAGGGGGGTGGTCTGGATGCGACGCAAGATGCGTTTCTCCCGATAGGTCACCAGCAGGGTAGCCATGCCGATGATGCCGTACTGCATCAGGGCCATGCCCACGATGCCCGGGGTGAGGAAGTCCATGAAGCCGATGTCCCTACCGGCCACCGGCGAGATCAGCAACTCTACCGCTGGCTCCACGGCCGCTGCCTGTAGGTTGAACTCGTCGAAGAAACGGCGCAGGGCGCCCAGGGCCATCTGGTTGAGCTGGACGTTGGCCTCCGAGTAGTAGGCGCGGGCCGGTGTCTGGCCTGGTACCCCCAGGCCCTGGGGCAGGACCAGGGCTAGGTCGTAATCCCCATTGCGGAGGCCCGCCAAGGCCTCCTCCTCGTGGGCTACCCTTTTCACCTTAAAGAGGGCTATGGAGTCCAAAGCCTGTCCTAGGGCCTGGGAGAAGGGCGTATTCGCTTGGTCCACCAGGGCCACATCCACTTCGGGTGGCTCGTCCAGGTTGAAGAGGGCGAAGATGCCCAGGAACATAACGGGGAACACCAGGGCCCAGAAGATGGTGAGGCGATCCCTCACCAACATCTTCAGGTTCGCCACAAAGAGGTGCCACATCAGTCCCGTAGCTCTTTGCCGGTGAGGGCAAGGAAGACGTCCTCCAGGGTGGCCCTCTCCACTCGCAGGTCCCGTATCTGGCTCCCCAACTCCCCCAGGCGGGCCAACAGGGACGGTAGAACCGCCCAGGCGTCGGTGGCCATGACCTGGTAGAGGCCATGGCCGCCCATCACCGCCGTGGCCCCCGGCACCTTCAGGGCTTCCTCAGGTAGCGGGGGGAATGTCTCTAGGAAGATGCGGAAAGGAGAGGGGAGGCGGGCGATGAGCCCCTCAGGGGTGTCCAGGGCCACGATGCGCCCCTGGTCCATGATGGCCACCCGGTCACACAGCTGCTGCGCCTCCTCCATGTAATGGGTGGTGAGGACCACCGTCCTGCCCTGTTCTCGCACGGAACGGATGAGCTCCCATAGGGAGCGGCGGGCCTGAGGGTCGAGGCCGGTGGTGGGCTCGTCTAGGAACAACACCTCTGGGTCATTCACCAGGGCGGCGGCCAGGGAGAAGCGCTGCTGCTGCCCCCCCGAGAGCTGACGCACCAGGGAGCGGGCCCTGTCCTGCAGGCCCACCATGGCCAGAAGTTGGCGGGGCGGGAGGCGCCGGCGATAGAAACGTCCCAATAGCCATAGCACCTCCTCCAGCGTCAAATAGTCAAAGTAGGCGGAGGCCTGTAGCTGGACGCCTATACGCTGCTTCACCTCGCGGGCCTGGGTGGCCACATCCAGCCCCAGCACCCAGGCCCGTCCATCTTCCGGGGTGCGCAGCCCCTCAATGATCTCCAGGGTGGTGGTCTTGCCGGCTCCGTTGGGCCCCAGGATGCCGAACACCTCGCCCCGCCGCACGGTGAAGGAGACGCCGTCCACAGCCACAATGGGGCCATAGCGCTTTCGCAGGCCCTCCACTGCCACGACGTCCTGCATCCCTACCATGGATCTATACCCCGGCGCGGTCTGTGCGCAAGCGAAGTGGTGCCTTGTGGCGGCCCCCTCCAATTCACACCGCTAACCCTATCCCATAATGACGCAAAACATGGATGGCATATAGAATGGAGGGCAGGGAAGTTGGCAGGGGTGATGGCATGAAGTATAGGCGCTTGGGCAAGACGGACCTGTTGGTCTCTGAGGTGGGGTTCGGGGTGTGGTCGGTGGCTACCACCTGGTGGGGTGTGACGGACGAGGCCCTGGGCGTGCGTCTCTTACGTCAGGCTTACGAGCTGGGCATTAACTTCTTTGATACCGCGGACGTGTATGGCAACGGCAGAGGGGAGACCATGCTGGCCCAGGCCCTAGAGGGCGTCCCCCGTGATAGGGTGGTTATCGCCACCAAGTTCGGCTATGACTTTTACCGCTATGGCGACCGGAGGCAGGGTCATGGCGAGCTCCCCCAGGACTTCTCCCCCGCCTTTATGCGCCGGGCTCTGGAGGAAAGCTTGCGTCGCCTCCGCACCGATTACGTGGACCTATACCAGCTCCACAACCCCCGCCTGGGCGCCATCGAGGACGACGAGCTGTTCGCTGCCCTGGAGGAACTGCGGCGGCAGGGCAAGATCCGTTATATCGGGGTGGCCCTTGGCCCCGACATTGGCTGGGAGGAGGAGGGGATGGCGGCCATGCAGAGGCGGGGGGTGGAGAGCCTCCAGATCATCTATAGCATCCTGGAGCAGCAGCCCGCCCGCCGCTTCTTCCCCGTGGCGCGGACCACGGGGACTGGCCTGCTGGCGCGGGTGCCTCACGCCTCTGGCCTCTTGGACGGCTCATATCGCCCAGGCATGACCTTCCCCCCAGGTGATCACCGGGCCCACCGCAAGCGGGAGTGGCTGGAGCGGTCCCTGCGCCGGGTGGAGAGGATAGGCTTCATCTACGGGGAAGGCACGGGCAGGAGCATCGCCCAGGCAGCCATCCAGTTCTGTCTCTCGGAGCCCAGCGTGGCCTCCGTCCTCCCCAACATCACCAAAGAGGAGGAGCTGCGTGAATTCGCCGCCGCTCCTGACACGCCGCCCCTCACAGAGGAGGAGGTGGCTCGCCTACACGACCTCTTTGACCATGACTTCTATCTGGACACCCCAGAAGTGCCGACCTTGGGAGGTGGACGGTGACAGAGGAGCGCCCCATAAGGGATACCAGCAGTCGCCGCCGCGTCGTCAAGTTCACCTTCTTTAAGGTGGATCCCCTCTGGCGCCGGTTGTCCAAGGAGGAGAGGGAGAGGGGTAAGGACGAGATGTGCGCGGTGGTGGAGGAGTTCGGCGACCGCCTGATGATCCGCAGCTATAGTCTTATGGGCATGCGGGGAGACGCCGACTTCCTCCTTTGGCAGATAGGGGACCGATTGGAGGACATTCAGCGGCTGCACACCGCCATCTTCCGCACCCATATGGGGCCTTACCTCTCTATCCCTTACTCCTATCTGGCCATGACCCGCCGCTCCATTTACGTGACCAGGGACGATGCGGCTGCCGACAGGAGCACCATCCACCCCAGCAGCTCACGCTACCTCTTCGTGTACCCTTTTGTGAAGACGCGGGCCTGGTATAAGCTGTCGCGGGCATCCCGCCAGGGGATGATGGACGAGCACATCGCCGTGGGCCGCAAATATCCCTCGGTCAAGCTCAACACCACCTACTCATATGGGCTGGATGACCAAGAGTTTGTGGTGGCCTTCGAGACGGATGAGCCAGCTGACTTCCTAGATTTGGTGATGGAGCTGCGGGAGACGGAGGCCAGCCAGTACACCCTGCGCGATACCCCCATCTTTACCTGCATCGCCATGCCCCTACGGGAGGCCCTGGACGCCCTGGGGGCCCCCGGTGATGTCGAAATAGCCCCGGCGCCCTCCACCAGGGGGTGGCGGCGGGCCATCCCCCTCCACGAGCTCCCTCCGGGGTCGCGGCGGGTGGTCTATGTGGCTGGGGAGGAGGTGGCCTTGTTGAACGTGGAGGGCCGCATCGTGGCCTTTGGGGCTCGCTGCCCTCACGCCAACGGCCCCTTGGCAGACGGGCAGCTGGAGGGCGAGTCCATCGTCTGCCCCTGGCATGGGTCCCGTTTCCATCTAGGGACGGGGCAGCCTGTAGGTGGGCCTGCGGCTCGCCCCCTCACCCTGTTCCCGACAAAGGTGGAGGACGGCCATATCTGGGTGATGGCGTAGGAGGAACGGCCCATGGAGCCCTTCAACCCTTTCCGGCCGGAGGTCATCGCCGACCCCTACCCTTACTACGAGCGGTATCGGCAGGAGGACCCCGTCCATTGGAGCCCGGTCCTCGATGCCTGGGTCCTCACTCGGTATGAGGATGTTAGCTTCGTGCTGAGGGACCCTCGTTTCTCGGCTAATCGGCGCCTGGCGCGCAACCGCTTCGTTCAGATAGCGGTGGCCCGCCAGGACTACGTGAGCCCCCTGGGTAACGTGGTCACCATGTTGGGGGCCGACCCGCCAGAGCATACCCGCCTACGCCGCCTGGTGAGCCAGTCCTTCACCTTAAAGGCCATAAACGCCTTAAGGCCGCGCATCGAGGAGCTGGTGCACCAGCTGCTGGACGGGGCAGAGGCCAAGGCCCGTCGCGAAGGGTATTTCGACGTCATCGGCGACCTAGCCTATCCCCTGCCTGTGACCGTTATCGCTGAAATGCTGGGGATACCATCTGAGGATATGGACACCTTCAAGCGTTGGTCCGACGACATCGCCCTGAGCTTGGAGCCCTTCGCTCCCCCGCAGGTCCTGGAGCGGGTGCGACAGAGCATGCAGGAGATGGTGGAATACTTCCAGGAGGCCCTGGCCCAACGACGTCGTCAACCCAGGCATGATATCGTCTCCGTTTTGGTGGAGGCGGAGCGGGAAGGACGTGTCCGCTCGGAGGCAGAGGCCATCGCTACTCTCATCCTTCTGCTGGTGGCGGGGAACGAGACCACCACTAACTTCCTCGGCAACGCTGTGCTGGCGCTGTTGCGCCACCCAGACCAGCTCCAGCGGCTAAGGGAGGACCCCACCCTCACCGAGCGGGCGGTGGAGGAGCTGCTGCGATATGATCCCCCAGCTCAGACCACCACCCGCGTGGCCCTCCAGGAGGTGGAGATAGGGGGAAGGCGTATCGAGCCCTACCAGGTGGTGTTCGCCGTGTTGGGGGCAGCCAACCGCGACCCCCAAGTGTTTCCGGAGCCTGACCGCTTGGATCTGGCGCGGCATCCCAACCCTCACCTGGCCTTTGGGGAAGGGATCCACTTCTGTCTGGGGGCGTCCTTAGCCCGGGCGGAGAGCCAGATCGCCCTGCGCGCCCTTCTGGAGCGGTTTCCCCACCTTCGCTTGGTGGAAGAGGAGCCTTGCTGGCGCCCCAATTACATACTGCGGGGGCTAAAAAGGCTTCTGGTCTCCCCGTCTACCACTGGACGAACATGGGCATGACTACGTGGACGTAGTTGTCCAGCCCCACAGGGCGGAAGACGCCGGGGCTGGTAGGGCTGGTGGTCTCCAGGGCCACCTCCGCACAGTCCAGGACCTGCAACACGTCCTGCAGGTACTTGGCGTTGAAGGCGATCTTGGCTGGCTCCCCCTCCACCAGGGCGTCCAGCTCACCCTTATGCTCCCCTAATTCCTCAGCGCGGGCGGATACCACCATCCTGCCCATGCCCCCACCCTCTCCAGGCTCGATGACCAAGCGCACGATGTTGGAGCCATCGCGGGCGAAGATGGCGGCCCGCCGCGTCTCCTGCAAGAACTCCTTGAGGTTGACCACCACCCGCGTCTTATATTCGCGGGGGATGAGCTGGCTGTAGTTGGGGAAGGTGCCCTGGACAAGCTGGGACACCAACTCCACATTGCGCATCCGGAAAAGGACCTGGCTGTGCGCCTGGTTGACCATCATCAGCACAGGCTCCTCCTCATCGGCCAGGAGGCGGTATAGCTCCCGCAGGGCGCGGGCAGGGACGATGATCTCTACCCGCTGCGGGGCCTCCTCATCCAGGAGGAGCTTGTGCACTGCCAAGCGGAACCCATCGGCGGCGGCCAGCGTTAGGAGATCCCCTTCCACCAAGGTGTGCACGCCTGTGAGGACGGGACGGGTGTCGTCGGTAGCAGCGGCGAACTCCACTTGGGCGATAGCCGTGCGCAGGGCCTGGGGATCTACCCGTACCGATGCCGCCTCCTCCACCTCTGGGATAGGGGGGAAGTCGGCCGGGTCCATACCGGCGATGGTGGCTTCGTAGCGGCCACACACCAGCTGTAGATGGCGGCTGCGGGGCCCCAGGCTGAGGTCGATCTTCTCCATAGGCAGGGTGTTAACGAACTCCGTCAACAGGCGGGCGGGCACAGTGATGGCACCCTCCTCCTCAACCTGTGCCCCCACCCAGGCAGTGACGGCGATCTCCAGATTGGTGGCTGCCAGGCGCAACCTCCCATGGTCGGTACGCAGCAGCACATGAGTAGTCTGGGGGTAAGTGCTACGTGTGGCCACCGCCCTCCCCACCAGGGCCAGGCCCCGCGCCAGGTTCTCCTGCAGACAAGATACCTTCATGGCCTCACCTAGCTATTCAGGCATTTATACCTTTAGACACTACCTCTAGCTGCGCACTAGTATACACCGATGGGCCAGAACCGGCAATGGCACCATGATGTTGACATAACAAGGCGCGGGCCTAGAGGTTTTTCAGGGCGCGGCGGGCGGCCTCGATGGTGGCGGCCACCTCCTCCTGGGTGTGGGCCAGGGAGAGGAACCAGGCCTCGAACTGGGAGGGGGGGATGAGGAACCCTTGCTCCAGCATACGGGCGAAGAAGCGGGCGAAGCGGTGAGTGTCGCAGGAGCGGGCGGAGGCATAATCCCGCACTGGCACGGACGTGAAGAAGATGGTGAGCATGGACCCCACCCTCTGCACGATGGCTGGGGCCTCTGCCTCGGCGATGGCCTCCCTAAGGCCTTCCTCCAGGCGCGAGGCCAGGGCCTCTAGGCGGTCGTAGGGGTCCTCCTGCTGCAGCAGGCGGAGGGTGGCGATGCCGGCAGCCATGGCCAGGGGGTTGCCGGCAAGGGTGCCTGCCTGATATACAGGGCCCTCCGGGGCCACCATAGACATGATCTCCCGCCTCCCGCCGTAGGCCCCCACAGGCAGGCCACCACCTATCACCTTCCCTAAGCAGGTGATGTCCGGCTCCACACCATAGAGGGTCTGGGCACCCCCGTAGCACAGGCGGAAGCCTGTCACCACCTCGTCGAAGATGAGGAGGGAGCCATATGCGCGGGTAAGGCGGCGCAGTCCCTCCAGGAAGCCTGGCTCTGGGGGCACTACCCCCATGTTGGCGGCTACCGGCTCCACGATGATGGCAGCGATACCCTCGCCGTGGGCCTGGAAGGCCCTTTCCACTGCCTCCAAGTCGTTATAGGGGAGGACCAAGGTCTCCTGGGCGTAGGAAGGAGGCACGCCCGGGCTATCGGGCAAGGCCAAGGTGGCCAGGCCTGAGCCGGCGCGGGCCAGGAGGCCATCGGCGTGGCCATGGTAGCAGCCTTCGAACTTCACCACCTTGGCGCGGCCAGTGTAGGCACGGGCCAAACGCACAGCGGACATGGTGGCCTCCGTGCCAGAGTTGACAAACCGCACCATCTCCACTGATGGCAGGGCATCGCTGATGAGGCGGGCCAGCTCCACCTCCAGGGCGGTGGTGGCCCCAAAGGCTGTGCCCTGGGCCAATGCTTCCCTCACCGCCTCCACTACCGCCGGATGGGCATGGCCCAGGATAAGGGGGCCGAAGGCCATGAGGTAGTCGATGAACTCCCTACCGTCGGCGTCCCAGACGTGTGAGCCACGCCCCCTCTCCAGGACCAAGGGGGGCATCCCCACAGCGCGAAAGGAGCGGGCAGGGCTGGATACGCCCCCGGGCATGAGTCTGCGCGCCTCCTCTAGGATAAGGGCCGATCGCTCACTCATTCCCTAGCCCCAGTGCCGGCAGCAGGTGGCGTAAGCTCTTTATCTTCAGATCGGGGGGAGGGACGCGACGCGGCCGTCTCCTCCCGAGCCTGTCCAGCCAGACGGCCCTCAGCCCCGCCCTCTTGGCTCCCAGGATGTCGGGCAAGGGGTTGTCCCCCACGTAGACCACGTCCGGGGGCTCCAGGTCCAGGGCCCGCACCAGATGGAGGAAGATAGCCGGGTCAGGCTTAAGGGCCCTGGCTCCCTCGGAGGTCACTACCAGTTCGAATGAGAGGTGATTGCGTTGCAGACACTCCCTCAAAAAGTCATCGTCGGCGTTGGAGAGGAGGGCAACGCGGTAACGGCTGCGCACTCTCTCCAGGACTTCGGGGGCTTCGGGATGCACGGGAGCCTGGGCCAGCTTGTGCCTCAGGTAGAGGGCGGCCTCGCGGGGCTCTCCCGCCAGGCCCATCTGAGAGAAGGCCTCGTGGAACTGGCGGGCCCAAGCATCTACGAAGCGATGGTAGGAGGGGTGCTCGTGGTTCTCGTTGCGGAGGCGGTAGGCGGCCCGTAGGAAACGGCGCCAAAGCTCGCCGGCATCGCCCTGGAGCCCCTGATGGGCCATGATCTCGGCGAAGGTGGCGATGAAGTCCTTCTCATCGAAATCGATGATGGTGCCATAGGCATCGAAGGCCACTGCCTTCACGCCCGCCAGGGCGGAGGGGTTCAGCCGGCGAGCCATCTGGCCACCTCCTTGGCGTGATAGGTGATGATGATATCCGCTCCTGCTCGCCTTATGGACGTCAGCACCTCCAGGGTGACGCGGCGCTCATCCAGCCAGCCCAGGCGGGCTGCTGCCTTCACCATGCTGTACTCGCCACTGACGTTGTAGGCAGCGATGGGCACCTGGAACAGCTGGCGGGCGCGGGCGATGATATCTAGGTTGGGCAGGGCTGGCTTGACCATCACGATGTCCGCCCCTTCGGCGATATCCTCCGCCAGCTCCCGCAGGGCCTCACGGGCGTTGGCGGGGTCCATCTGGTAACCGCGGCGGTCGCCAAACTGGGGGGCGGACTCAACGGCCTCCCGGAAGGGGCCATAGAAGGCGGAGGCCGTCTTGGCCGAGTAGGCCATGATAGGTATATGGGTGTAGCCGGCCTCGTCCAGGGCGCGGCGAATGGCCTTCACCCGGCCGTCCATCATGTCTGAGGGAGCTACCATGTCGGCCCCAGAGGCGGCATGGGAGACGGCCATCCGGGCCAGGAGTGGGAGAGTGCGGTCGTTGTCCACCTCCCCCTCTACTATCACCCCGCAGTGGCCGTGGGAGGTGTACTCGCACAAACAGACATCGGTGATGACCAGCATCTCTGGGTCAGCCTCCTTTAAGGCCTTGATGGCCTGCTGGACGATACCATGGGGGTGGTAGGCCTCGCTCCCTTCCTCGTCCTTATGGGCGGGTATGCCGAAGAGGATAACAGCCCTGATGCCCAGCTCCCGCAGCTCTCGCGCCTCCTGGGCCAACATGTCGGGGGAGAGGCGGAACTGGCCGGGCATGGAGGATATCTCCTGCTTCAGGCCGCGCCCGTGGGCTACGAATAGAGGATAGATGAAGTGGGAGGGATGGAGGTCCGTTTCTCGCACCAAGGAACGCAGGGCCTCCGTGCGGCGCAGGCGGCGGAATCTGCGGAAGGGCTCAGTCTCAATGCGCGTGGTCATGGGCCATCACCTCCCTTTTGCGCCCAGAAAGCCTTCAGGGCTTCCACTAAGCCCTCCATAGTATGCTCCTCGGCCACCACATCTGGGGGCCGCCCTAGGGCAGCGGAGGCCGCCTGGGCGGTCACCGGCCCGATGCAGGCCACCACCACGTCCTTGAAGGGGGCCGTATCCCCATCCAGGAGGCTCAGAAGGTAGCGGATAGTGGCGCTGCTGGTGAAGGCCACCGCGTCCACCGCGCCGTGGCGTACCACCTCCAATATCTCTCGGGGCAGGTGGCTGGCGAGACGGGTGCGGTACACGACGAGGTGATCTACGTGTGCGCCCGCGGCGGTCAAGGCCCGCGGCAGATCCTCGTTGGCCTCCTCCCCCCGTGGCCATAGTACCCTCTCCCCAGAGCTTAAGAGGGAGGAGAGGGCTTCGCCCAGAGCCTTGGATGTGAACACAGGGGGGACGAGGTCGGCGTGGATGCCCCGTCGGGCCAGGGCCCGGGCAGTGCCTGTACCGATGGCCGCCACCTGTGCCCCTGCCAAGGCGCGGGCATCCAGTCCGCGCTCTTCTAGCAGATGGAAGAGATGGTCTACGGCGTTAGCGCTGGTGAAGACGACCCAGCGGTAGGCACATCCCTTTAGACGGGCCAGGGCCTCCTCCAGACCCGGCGGGTTGGGAACGCCCTCCACCTCTAAGAGAGGTAGCTCTATGGGTTCCGCCCCTTCGCGGGCCAGGAGGGAGGATAGGCGCTCCGCCTGATGGCGGGGTCGCGTGATCACCACTCGTCGCCCGAAGAGGGGGAGCTTATCATACCAGGCCAGGGAGTCCCGGAGGCGCACCACCTCGCCCACCACCAACACTGTAGGAGGACCCAGCCCCGCCTCCTCCACCCGGCGGGCGATGTCGCTCAAGGGGGCTGTCACCGTACGCTGAGCGGCGGTGGTGCCCATGTAGATGACGGCTGCTGGCGTCTCTGGGCTGCGGCCGGCTGCTATCAGCTCCTCTACTACCGAGGGCAGGGCTTTGGCGCCCATGAGGACCACCAGGGTGTCCACCGCCTGGGCCAGGAGGCCCCATCGCACCATAGACTCAGCCTTGCCAGGGGCCTCGTGGCCTGTCACCACCGCCAGGGACGACGATAGGCCGCGGTGGGTCACAGGTATGCCGGCATAGGCGGGCACCGCTATGGCGGAGGTGACCCCTGGTACCACCACGAAGGGTATGCCCGCTTCCGCCAGGGCCTGGGCCTCCTCGCCCCCTCGGCCAAAGAGGAAAGGGTCGCCTCCCTTTAGGCGCACCACCTTCTTGCCTTGGCGGGCCTTTTCCACCAAAAGGGCATTGATCTGCTCCTGGGCCGTGGCCGGGGAGTGACCTATCTTGCCCACGTATATGAGCTCGCTGTCAGGCCGGGCCTGGGCCAGAAGCTGCTGGGGGATGAGACGGTCGTAGACCACCACGTCGGCTTCTTTGAGGGCTTGCAGGCCAGCCAGGGTTATGAGGCCTGGGTCGCCGGGGCCCGCCCCCACCAGCCACACCTTGCCTTCACTCATGGCCTTTCCTCCCAAGGGCCTTTGCTCGCGTAAGGAGGGCGGCGGCAAGGCGCCGCCCTAGCTCCTCGGCCTCTTCCAAGAGGCCCCACATCTCGTCTCTGACTACCGTTTCCTCGCTGGGATGGGACAGGAGGCCTCGCAGGCGGAGGCGCCCGCCCTCCAGGGTGGCCAGGGCGGCGGCTGCCCCATGACACCCCACTCCTAGCTGCGCCTCGAAGGCCCTCTCGGCAGTAACGCAAGCTCGGGCCTCTTGGTCGTCCACAGCCTGGGCCAGGGCGAGGGCTTCGCTATCGGTGGCGCGCACCTCTATAGCGATGGCTCCCTGGCCGGCAGCGGGCAACATCTCCTCCGGCGGGAAGAGGTAGCTGGGGAGGATGTGCAGGCGGTCAAGGGCGGCGGCAGCCACCACTACGGCGTCCACCTCCCCTGCCTGGGCCTTCCGCACCCTAGTATCGACGTTCCCTCGGATGGGTACCACTTTCAGGTCGGGGCGTAGGAGACGCAGTTGCACCGCCCGCCGCAGGCTGCTAGTGCCCACTACCGAGCCTGGTGGTAGGTCTCTCCAGCTATGGCCATGGCGGGAGACCAGGGCATCGCGGGGGTCGTCACGGAGGGGAACGGCGGCCAGAGTCAGGCCATCGGGCAGGTGGGCAGGCAGGTCCTTGAGGCTGTGGACGGCCAAGTCCACCTCCTCCCTCAGGAGAGCGGCCTCCAGCTCAGCCACGAAAGCCCCTCTACCTCCCAGGTGGGCCAGAGGGATGTGGCGGGCCCGGTCGCCGGTGGTGCGTACCACTACCAGCTGGTGCTGTAAACCAGGGAAAGCCCTGCGCAGGGCAGCAAGAGCCAGCTCCGCCTGCCTCAGGGCCAGGCGGGAGCCACGGGTGCCGATGCGCCAGATGCGGTCCATGCCATGGCCCCTACCCCTGCCGCTCCTCCCCATCCAGCCCAAAGAGCTCCACCACGGCCGCCGCGGCATCCGCGTTGCGCTTCAGGTAGCAGATGGGGTGGTGGAGGAGCTTCTTGGTGATGGCCGTGGCCATAGCCTCCACTCGCTGACGGTCCTGGGGGGAGAGGTGGGGCATGCGCCGCAAGGTGCGCTCTAGCTCCTTCCTGGTGACTTCCTCCGCCCGATGGCGTAGACGGGCGATGATGGGAGTCACGTCCAGCCTATCGTACCAGGCCAAGAAGCGCTGGACTTCCTCTTCCACTATGGCCTCTGCCTGCCCCAGCGCCTGCTTATGGCGGCTATCCATCTCCAAGACCTCTTCCAGGTCGTCGATGTCCAGTAGGCGTACCAGGGGGATGTGCGCTACATCAGGGTGCACGTCCCTAGGAACGGCGATGTCCACAATGAGGAGGGGACGTCGGGGCCGGTGGGCCATGGCCTCCTCCACCAGCCCTTTGTCTATGACGAAGCCAGGGGCGCTGGTAGCGGTGATCACAACGTCGGCCTGCGCCAAGGCCCCCTTGAGATGGTCCATGGGCACTGCCTCTGCGCCGATGGCCTGGGCCAAGGTTAGGGCCCGCTCGTAGGTACGGCTGGTGACCAGCACCCTTCCTGCCCCGAAGCCTTTCAGGGTGCGGGCCGTCAGCTTGCCCATGGCTCCTGCGCTCACCACCAGCACGGTGGCCCTGCCAAGCCCTCCCAGCACCTTTGTGGCGGCTAGGGCGGCCAATCGGCTCACAGAGCCCGCCCACCGTCCTAGCTCCGTCTCCCTTCGCACCCGCTTCCCCACAGCCAGGGCGTGATGGAACAGGCGCGAGAGCACGCCATCGAGGGATTGGGCCTTGGCGGCCAGGGCCAGGGCCTCCCGCACCTGGCCCTGGATCTGCGTCTCCCCTAGGGCGGGGGAGTCCAGGCCCGCTGCCACCCGGAAGAGGTGGCGCACTGCTTCCTCTTGTTGCCGCATGTAAAAGTGGGATGGGGGGATCTTCGCCCCTTTTAGGTCCATCAGCAGGTTTGGTAGCTGGTGCCCCACTTCGCGGTGTCTGAGGGAGGTGTAGAGCTCAGTGCGGTAGCAGGTGGAGAGGATGACCGCCGACCCTATGGCTTCCCTCACCTGTCGTAGGGCGGGGACGACCTGCGATGGGATGAAGGAGAGGCGCTCCCTCTCCTCCACGGGAGAGGTGTGGTAGCTTATGCCCACCATCACTAGGACAGGAACGCCCACCTCAGTCCTTCCCTTTCTGGCCCAGGAGGGTGGTCAGAAGCCTGGTCCTAGCCTCCTCTCGCAGGCCGCGCTTGAGCAACTCTAAGAGCTCCCGGTCCAGAGCGCGGTTCCAGGTCTCAGCGTCCACGAAGATGCCTTTTTCGCGCAGGTGCTGGCGCACCTGCGCAGCCAGCTCCAGCATGGACGCCAACTCATCGCTCAGGAACCGCTCCAACTCCTCCCGCAGCTTTCGTGCCATTGCCGGGCTGCCACCGCCGGTGGATATGGCCACTGTGATGCCCCCCTTGCGGACCACCGCTGGCATAATGAAGTCGCAGTTGGCGGGGTCATCTACGGCGTTGACCCAAACGCCCAACTTCCGCCCCTCTTGGGCCACCTGGGCGTTGATGGAGCGGTCATCAGTGGCCACGAAAGCCAAGGCGTAGCCACGTAGGTCACCGGGCATGTATGGTCGGGCAAGGTGCCTTATCTTGCCCTCCTGCGCTAGCTGCGCCAGCGTGGGGTGCAGCTCTGGGCTCACCACCGTCACCTGGGCCTCGGCATCTAGCAGGCCTTGTACCTTGCCTAAGGCCACCTGCCCGCCGCCGATGACCACCACTGGCCGGCCCCGCAGGTCCAGGAAGACGGGATAGTAACGCCGCACCTCTACCCCCGCTTCAGTCGCTATAGGCCTCGCCTACCGCCAACAAGACCTGGTCGCTGAGGTTGGAGACGAAATCCCATAGCTGGGCTACTTCTTCGCCCCTCAGGCCATGCCGGTGTGCTAGGTCTGCTGCCGCGTCCTCCAGCCCCTTGCGGAAGAAGACCAGGGCCTCCAAGGCCCCCTTGATGGATAGGCCTGTCTCCTTCAGCTGGCGAGCATACTGGACACCTATCTCGCGCCCTTCCCGCACTAGCCTATCGGCTTGCGCCTTGTTGCTCATGTATTGCCCCAGGATCTCCACCAGCCTGCGGCCCAAGGGCTTTAGGGCCTCCCTGGCCTCCCCAGGTAGCTGCAGATACCACTCGGCGGTGCGGGCCTTTCCACGCTGGAGCCGCCGCCGGATGCGGCTCAGGGCTAGCTGGCCCAGCTCCTGGGCTGGCGTCTCCCCTTGGCTCACCCTTCCCTCGATAAGGGCCCGCAGGTCCTCCTCGGCGAACCGCCGATGCCCCCCCAGGGTGCGAAAACACCGCACATACCCGGCATCCGCCCACCGCCGCAGGGTGGACTCGTTTACCCCCAGGAGGCGGCAGGCCTCCCGCAGGGGGAGCCAGCGGGTGGCCTGTGTCTCCTTGGGACCTTTTCTCCTCTCACGGGTTGCCTTAGTAGCCATGGCTAACCTCACCAATCTTACAAATTTTACTTAGGCGACACCCTCAATTGGCATGATACGGCCTCCAGTCAGCAACGGTCAAGGTTGTATGGGCTTGTCTTGGAGACCACGACCCGCAGCGGGCGGACGGGGGGCTGGCGGGCTAGGGTGGTGGCCAGGGCATAGGGCCGGAGAGGCGAGCGCTCCCGGCGAAGCTCCACTATGCGGCCGCCAGTTGCCTCCCTTTTCGCCGTGGCGAACCAAGCCCATCCTTCAGCCCCTTTCCAAGGCAAACCCAGCTTCTGGAACTCCCGAGGTTGGGTTTTGCCCAACCCCTACTGGCGCAGCAGGCCCGCACCTGCCAATGCAAACTCTGCTGATGCTATCAAGTCATTAGTCGAATTTCGTAGGAAGTGGATGCTACGGCACGCCAGCATGCTGTCCTTTCTGCACTAAAACCTACAACGCGGCCGCATGTCATCGCCAGATGGTTCTCTCCCACGCTCTCGCCTTGCCAGCTAGTCGCATCCGTGACCGCGGGGAGAGGGTTTGCGGGCCAAATGGAGGGCCACTACGCCACCTCCCAGCAGGCGCACCTGGACATCCGTCAGGCCCAGGCTCTCCAGAAGGGCGGCCACCGTCTGGGCGTTGGGGAAGTCCTGCACGGAGTCGGCGAGGTAATGGTAGGCCGACATATCGCCGCCGACGAGGCCGGCCAGGAGAGGCACCAGCCGCCGTAGGTAGAAGCGATATAGGTGGCCGAACGGGCCTTCCGGCGGGTGCGTCATGTCCAGGCAAGCCAGCCGGCCTCCTGGCCTTAAGACGCGGGCCATCTCTGCCAGCCCGGCCGGCAGGTCCACCAGGTTGCGCAGGACGAAGGCGCTGACCACGCAATCGAACGTGTCGTCGGGGAAGGGAAGGTGTAGAGCATCCCCCAGCGCCCAGGCGATGCCGTCAAGGCCCCTGGCCTCCGCCTTGCGGCGTGCTTCCGCCAGCATTTGGGGGGCGAAGTCCAACCCGATTACCAGCCGGGCCCCCTGGCGTCGCAGGGCCAGGGCCAGGTCGCCGGTGCCCGTACCCACGTCCAGGGTCAGCGCTCCCCGCGGTGCGAGGGCGGCCGCCGTCCAGCGTCGCCAGCGCACGTCCTTCCCCAGGCTCATAAGCCGATTCAACAGGTCATAACGAGGAACAAGCCCATCGAACATGCGGCGTATCTCCGCTGCCCTGTTCACGGACATCTCAGCGATATCTTATATGGCGGGGTCCGGTCACTAAAGTGGTGTAGAGGTTCAGGGCAGGTAGCCAGAGGAGGTGACGGACAGACAAGGGGGAGCAGAGGGAGCAGGCCCGGAAAGAGGTGCGCGCCCGCATAAGGGAGCGGGTTAAGGGGGTCATCCAGCACGTGATAGCGGGCCATCGGGAGCGCCTACCGCTCAGGAAAGCCGCTGCAGGCGGCGCTGCCCTATGGCAGTGGGGACCGGGGTGTGGGGCCTGGAGGACGCCCTCACCTAGCCGCACTTCCAGGCCCTCATCACAGCCGAGTGAGCAAGGGGGCCGGGACCATTGGGGGCCCGTGCACCACTGTCGGGAGGAAAGGCAGCCGGAGACAGGCTTGCCCCTGGGCCCGACCCGCCCGCCGTGCTGCGGGTCCGCCAGCGCGTCCCGGCGCCGGCTCCCAGCTATAATACAGCTCGTGGACAGGAGCCGCGACTGGCTGGACCAGGCCGAGGGTGCCCTGGTGCATGCCCAAAGCGACCTGGAGCGGGGCTTCTACGACTGGGCAGCCTTCTCGGCCCAGCAGGCGGCAGAGAGGGCGGTGAAAGCCGTCTTTCAGCGCCTGGGGGCCGAGGCGTGGGGCCACTCGGTGGCTGACCTGCTGGCGGAGCTAGCCGCCCACCGCCCGGTGCCCCCTGAGCTGCAGGATGCCGCCCTGGAGCTGGACAAGGCTTACATACCCGCGCGCTACCCCAACGCTCATCCATCGGGCTCGCCCCGGCGTCGCTACACCCGGGACGAGGCGGCGAGGCTTGTCCACCACGCGGAGGCCATCTATGAGTTCTGTTCGCATCTTCTTTCCCAAGCTTGACCGTAAGGAGGTGGTGGCCAGGCTGCGAGAGCGGCTACCCTTGCTAGCTCAGCACCTGGACTTGGCCCTTGTGGTCCTCTTCGGCTCCTATGCCCATGGCAACTATACTGTGGCGAGCGATATCGACCTGCTGGTGGTCTACCGTGGCCCCGAGAGGCCCGATGCCTTTGCCCTGGTGAAGCGTCTCCTGGCCCTGCCCCGCTTGGAGCCCCACGTATATAGCGAGGCCGAGTATAGCGCCCTGAAGCCCACCCTCATGGCCATGACGCGGGGCGGCCTGGTGCTGTGGGGTGACCAGGTGTAAGGGAGGCGACGCGCCGAGCAGGACCCAGGGCCGCGGCCAGGGGCAGGCGTGGCGGGTCCACCAGAGCGTAGACGCAACGCTGGGGGCGCGGGCCCAGGCCCTGCCGGAGTTGGTATTGTCCGCCAACCAGGGCACCATGAACAACGTGGCCCTGGGCGGCCGGGACCCCCTGCGGGGGCGTCCCTTCGCCTACTACGGGACGGTGAGCGGGGGGCCGGAGGTGGCCCCCACCGGCCCGGCCTCTCGGCCGTCCACACCCACGAGCCAACATCATGAACACGCCGGTGAAGGCCTTACACATGGCGCAGCCCCTGGCCGCCCTGGAGCGCCCGATAGGGCGTGGCTCTGGCCGTGAGGGGCGCCGCTCGGGTTGGGGTGGCATGGTGCGCCCCTGGGAGTTGGTGGCTCTCGCCGCGGTGACCATCGTGGCCCAGCGGCGGGCTTCGCCTCGTAGAGCCCCTGGGGAGGCGACCCCGAGGACCGCGGCCTGCCACCTGCTGACGCTCGCCCATGGGCAGGTCGTTACCCTGCCCGGCTAATGCCGGCTGCCGGCCCAGGCCGGCGAGCGCCCAGCCATCGAGACGCCCGGGGGCGGCGGCTGGGGGAGCCCTAGTCCTGCCTGACAGTGGCGTAGGCGTGGCTGGAGGGCTCCACCCACAGGTCGGGCAGCCAGAAGAGCCACCGCGGCAGCCACCAGTTCCAGCGCCCTAGCAGCGCCATGCTGGAGGGCAACAGCGCTGAGCGCACCAGGGTGGCATCCAGCACACCGTCACCGCCGCCGAGAAGCCCATCTGCTGGAACATCGCCAGCTCGCCCGAGGCGAAGCCAGCAAACATTACCGCCATGATGAGGGAGGCGTCGGTGATGAGCTTGCCGGTGGTGCACAGGCCGACGGAGACGGCCACGGCGGTGTCGCCAGTCTCATAGTAGCGCTCGCAGATGCGGCTCAGCAAGAAGACCAGGTAGTCCATGGACAGCCCGAAGAGTAGCGCGAACAGGAAGATGGGGATCCAGGCCTCCATGACCTCCACCTGCTGGAAGCCCGGCAGGTCGGCGCCCACCCCCTTCTGGAACACCAACACCGTCAGCCCATAGGCTGCTCCCACCGACACCAGGTTCATCAACACGGCCTTGGCCGGCACCACTACTGAGCGGAAAACCACCATCAGCAACAGGAAGCTCAGCCCCAACACGAAGGCGAAGACGATGGGCGCGTATCTGTCCACCAGGGCGAGGAAGTCGCGCCTGTAGGCCGGCCTCCACCCACCAGGACGCGGGCGTCCACCCCAGCGAAGGCCTGGGGCACGTAGCGCTGGCGCAGGGCGTCCACCGCCCGCACTGCCTGGGGGCTGCCCGCATCGGCGGCGATGGGCACGGATAGAAGGCCAAGGTCGTCTACCTGGTTGGCTGTGAAGGTGGGCGGCCCGTAGGTCGGGTCAGCCACTAGCAAGGCCTAGAGGCTCTGCATTGCTACCTGGGCCTGGGGGGAAGACAAATTACCGTCGATGACCACCTGGGCCGGCTGCACCAGGCCGGAGGGGAAGTAGCGGGCCAGGGCGAGAAGGCCTGCTTGGAGGGCAGGGTGCTGGCGCCGTTGAAGCCCGTCTCGAGCTGGCGGTATGGGGCGGCGCATCACGACGCGGGCCACCCAGTCCCAAAAGCCGCGGCGAAAGTCGGCGCCGGCGAAGCGGGCCAGGAGGGGCATCCGCAGGGCGTTGACCCGGTCCCCTAGCAGCCCCAGCAGGGCCGGCACAAGGGTCAGGGACGCCAGGACGGCCATGGCCACCACCAAGACGGCGCCCAACGCCAGGCTGCGGAACACGGGCATGGACACTGTCAGCAAGGCCGACATGGCGGTGATGACGGTAAGGCCGCTAAAGAGACGGCACGTCTGGCGGTGTCGCCCGTGGCGGCGATGGCCTCCACCTGGTTTAGCACCTGCGCCCGCTCCTCGCGATAGCGATAGATGATGAAGGGGCAGTAGTCTATGCCCACCCCGAGGCCCATGACGCTATTACGTTGGTGGCGAAGAGCGCTGGCCTGCCCGGTATGTAAGACCCGGAAGCCCTGCTGGCCATCCAACCCACGGACGACGGCACGGATGTGCTCCGCCCGCTCCCCGGCGCCGTCCATGTCCCCGGCCAGTGTAAGGACCGGAAGGGCGGCGTGGCCATCGGCCGACACCAGGTTCTCGCCCCCACGCTGGTAATAAGCCAGGGCGTTGGAGACCACCTCCGGCCCCAGGGCGAGGAGACGCTCGTAGAGGGCCTCCACGAAGGCCCCGAAGGTGGGGTCGGCGGCGGTCTGGGGCTGTCTGAGCGGACGATGACTATCACCCGCAGGGGTCAGGCCCCCGCAGCCGTTGCTCCAGCAGCTCCTCGACCTCCTTGGACTCGTTGCGGCTGTAGACCTCCTACTCGGAAGTGAGGCCACTCCCCGGGAGGGTAAACGCGATAGCTGCAGCTGCCAGCAGGGCCACGACCTAGGCATCCACCACCATCCAGGGATGGCTGGCGCACCAACGGGCAAGCCGTCCAGGCGAGAGCGATCCCGTCACTGTCTGACCCCCAATCTGATTCGCCTTACCAGGACATGCCGTGACAGCGGCGCCGACCTGGCCCCGCTGGCGGCCAGCTACAGGGCCAGCAGGTGTCATAAGGGGGGATCAAGGTGTGTACCTATGCCTGGCAAGAGGCAGGCGATGCGTCCAGCGACCACGTCGGGCCGACGTCCCTTTCTACCAGGGCAGTCATCCTCCTGCCCGATGACCATCATGGCACACCTCGGCTCTGCCCACACCGCTCCCTTTATCACCGTTATCATCCCTTCATCCGCTCTTCACCGCTAATCCTAATTAGCCTACGGGCGTTATCATCGCTTCCCAGCCGGTCGCTCGATAGGGACAATAGTGGTCCGGAGGGCCCCGAAGGGGGCCTCTAGAAGAGCCGCCAAGCAACGCAGCGTTGCCATGTGCCCCTTCGTTCGCATCGTCTGCATCCTGGCTATTTTTTGCATCTCAAAAAGTGTAAACGCCTACGAGCGAATGACTTAACCCCAGATGGGCCCTGTCCCCGCCACATGAGCAGGCCAACGGGTGTCGGGAGAGGCGTCAGGATGGTGCCCTGGCAGCTTCTCAGCGCTGTTCTTGCCCCCCGACCCACACCAGGTGCGATTTGGCAGCGCCCATCCCCCGTCTCCCGAAATCACAAACCGTACATATCACACTCTCCCCGAACCGGTTCGCCACCAGCCCTGCCCCGTGTTATCATGGTGGGCTGCGATGGCCCTGCGGCTGGGCAGCCTAGCCTTTCTCCGCACCCTCGCCCGCCTCCTCCTGACTGCTGCCCGGGGATACTCCCAACATGGCTGCTCGCTTCTGGCCGCCGCCATCTCCTACTACGTCATGTTTTCCCTCTTCCCCCTCCTCATCTTCGCCGCCGGGGTGGCCGCCCTCATCTTACGCGACCCCGATCTCCAGCGGCGAGCCATCGACGCCATCCTGGACGCGCTGCCCTTGAACCCCATCAAGGGGAGGCAGGACCTAGAGGACCTATTCCGGACCATCAGCGGCCCCACAAGCGGGGGCATCGGCCTGCTGGGGTTGGTGGGGTCGGCCTGGAGCGCCAGCAACATGCTGGCGGCAGTGCGCCGCAGCCTGGACGTGGTCTTCGAGACGCCGTCCCGGCCCCTGGTGAGGGGCAAGCTGGCCGACTTCACAGCCATGGCTGCTTTGAGCCTGCTCCTTTTGGCGTCCGTGGGCCTCAGTCTGCTGGTGGCCTTGGCCCAGCGACGCTTGGTGGGGGAGGGGGCGGCAGGCGCAGCCTTAGATGCCCTGCTGCTGGCCCTCTCTTACTTCCTGCCCTTGCCGGTGTCGCTGGCGGCCTTCCTGTTCCTCTTCGTGTGGATGCCGGCCACCCGGCCCTCTTGGCGCCACGCGCTGGCCGGGGCGACGGTGGCAGCGTTGCTGTTCGAGGTGGCCAAGAACCTGTTCGGCCTCTACGTGCGTAACTTCGCCAACTTCGACTTGGTATTCGGCTCCCTGGGGGCGGTCGCGGCTTTCCTGTTCTGGGTCTACTTGAGCGCGGCCATCATGCTCTACGGCGCCGAAGTGATAGCTGCTTCCCTGGGACGTGGGGAGGCCTAACGCGCCTCCCAGAGCGCCAGGCGCAACCGCTGGCCGTCCAACATCTCCCCCAGTATGCGGGCGCCCTCGGGGGCGGCCCTCTACCAGCTCCAGCTAGAGGGTGTCCTGCTGCATCTAGTCGCCGCTGCGGGCCAGGAGCTGCCGCAGCTCGTGGGTGATGGTGGTATCCAGGCGCAAGGCGTAGTCGCGTCGGTGGGCCACCTTCAGCGCCTCCAGCGCGTTCTCCATCACGTCCAAGCAAGGCCCTACCCATCTCGAAGGGCGGGGGCGGCGTCGAGGCGTTCTCCTTTTTAAAGGGTGATATGTCCCGTTGGGAAGCCAGGATGAAGGGGCACACACAGCCTGGGGCGGATTATGCGAATTCGACCCAGGCGGAGGGCCACGAAGATGTGGGCAACGATGGTAGCGGTGATGCGGGCTAGGAGCCCCAGGGGATCCTGGCCTTCTACGCACCCGGCCGCCCTTCTGGCTATGGCAGGGGAGCCTGGGGAGGAGTGACGCCACTCCGGCTGCACCTCTTCGCTGGTGCCTTCTCGTGGGGTGGCCCAGGGGGTGGCGCACCATGGCATTGGTAAGTACTTTGGCGTCGCCGCAAACGGCTTGGGGCCAGGACGCCTGGGGATGCTGACCTCCCCCCTGCTTGATGGCCTCGCCCACCACACGTCAGAGGGTGATGACCAGGTCGGCAAGTGGCGTCATCGCTAGAGGCCTCCGTAGCTTGGCTTTTGTGTAGCCCATTTGATTCTGCGGCAGTGCCCGTCCATCCACATAACGCCCCTCAGGGGACTGTTGGAGGATTAAAATGGGGAGAGCGGGAGGTGACGAGATGGCCCAGGAGCAAGAGGTGGGCAGAGTGACGGATTATTTCGCCCGCGTGGGCGTGGCAGGGGTGGAGCTGACCGGCCAACTGCGGGTGGGCGACCGCATCCGCATCCGTGGTCACACTACTGACTTGGAGCAGGTGGTGGAGAGCATGCAGATCGAGCACCAGCCGGTGCGGGAGGCGGGCCCGGGCGATAGAGTGGGCATCAAGGTGGTGGACAGGTGTCGCCGCGGCGACCGCGTCTACAAACTGATAGGTGGCTGAGACGGCCTCTGCACCTGCTCCCGTAGGTCCCGAAACCGGTACTCCTGCAGGCGGATGAGCTGGTGGTAGGAGCCGAAACGCGCGTCGTCCTCCACTAGATCTAGGGGGTCGTAGTGGTCATCCTCGTGGGGCGGGAAGATGCGCCGGATCTCATAAGTGGTGGTGCGCTCGGCCGGGATGCGGCCTATGTCTCTAATCAGGCGGCGCATCTCCCGTGGCCGCAGGCGCTGGCCGTGGGGGGCGCCGGCGGCGGTGGAGATGGACTCGTTGATGAGGGTGCCCATGAAATCGTTGCCGCCGGCATTGAGGCAGTATTGGGCGAAGCGGGGCCCCTCCTTCACCCATGACACCTGGAGGTTGGGGATCCAGTTGTTGAGCATGATGCGAGAGACGGCGTACATCTTTATCACGTCTGCTCCTGTGGGGCCTGGCCGCACCCCTGGAACCAGCCGCTTACGCCACATGGGCGCCTCCTCGTGGACGAAGGAGAGGGGAACGAACTCGGTGAACCCCCCGGTTTGGCGCTGGATGTCGCGGATGAGGGCGAGATGAGCGGCGCGATGCCGTTCATTTTCCACATGTCCGTACATGATGGTGGCAGTGGTGGGGATGCCTAGGCGATGGGCGGTGGTAACGACCTCCACCCATTGGGCCACGCTTATCCGCCCAGGGGAAATGAGGTGCCGCACCTCGTCATCCAGGATCTCGGCCGAGGTGCCGGGCAAGGATCCCACCCCTGCCTCCTTCAGGGCCTTTAGGTAGTCCTCGATGGAACAGCCAGCCCGCACCGCCCCGTACACCACCTCCTCAGGCGAGAAGCCGTGGATATGGATTTCCGGGACTTCTTTCTTGATGGCCTTGGTCAGCTCTACATAGTAATAGCCGTCCATCTTTGGGGGGAGGCCAGCCTGTATGCACACCTCCGTGGCCCCCAGCTCCCAAGCCTCCCGGGCCCGCCTCACCACCTCGTCCATGGGCAAGAAATAGCCCTCCTCCTCGCGATGGTCGCGAGAGAAGGCGCAGAAGCCACAGTGTTTGATGCACACGTTGGTGAAGTTGATGTTGCGGTTGATGACATAAGTGACCACATCCCCTACGCGGCGGCGCCGCAGCTCGTCGGCCACCATCACCAGGGCGTGCAGCTCCAGGCCCTGGGCCCTAAAGAGCCTTTCCCCCTCATCGACACTGATGTCCTCGCCTGCTAGGGCCTTTTCCAATATGCGGGCTACCTGGCCGTCCAACGCTGCCAGAAACCGGTCCCATAGGCCCCGTAGCTCCTGGAGCTTGGCCCAGCTACCCTGGGTCTCCACCGTCATGGCCTCACCCTCCTTGCCTCAGTAAGGGCCCTCAGCGTCCCGACGCACCAGGCCTGTCTCGTCCACCAACGACTGCACCCGCCCCCACAGGCCCTCAGGCACGAACTCCCGCCGGTGAACATATTCGGGGTAGATGGGCAGCCGCTCCCTCAGTTCGAACCCCTCTTGGCGGCACACCTCCCGCACCTCCTGTAGCTTGGGCCAAGGGGCCTCGGGGTTGATGAAGTCCTGCGTCAGAGGGGAGATGCCGCCCCAATCGTTGATGCCGGCGTGGAGGTACAGACGGTACTGCCGTGGCGCCAGGTTGGGAGGCGCCTGGATGTTCATGTCTTGCAGGAGGAGCCGGGCCACGGCCAGGGTGCGCAACATGTCCTCTAGAGAGGGCTCGGGATGGTCCCACATGGGGATGTCAGGCTTGGCGCGGAAGTTCTGGACGATGACCTCCTGCACGTGGCCGTACCGCTCATGCAACTGGCGGATGGCCAGCAACGAGTCCACCCGCTCCTGGGGCGTCTCGCCGATGCCCACCAGGATACCCGTGGTGAAGGCCACCTTCTGCCGGCCAGCGGCCTCGATGGTGGCCAGGCGCAGGCGGGGCACCTTGTCAGGGCAACGGTGGTGGGGCATGCCCGGGCGCAGGAGACGCAAGGACACGCTCTCCAACATGAGCCCCATGGAGACGTTATAGGGCCGTAAGAGGCGTACGTCCTCCTCCGTCATGGCGCCGGGGTTAGCATGGGGCAGCAGGCCAGTGCGCTGCACCACCATAGCGCACATGTCCCGAACGTACTCCAGGGTGGTGCGGTAGCCTTTTTCGGCCAGCCACCGCCTGTAGGATGGGTAGCGTAGCTCGGGCTTGTCTCCTAAGGAGAAAAGGGCCTCCTTGCAGCCCAGGAGGGCTCCTGCCCGGGCCACGGCCAGCACCTCTTCCTCCGACATGGTGTGGGCGCCCGCCTGCCCTGGCCGCCGGACGAAGGTACAGTAGGCGCAGCTGTCTCGGCAGAGGTTGGTGAGGGGTATGAACACCTTGCGGGAGTATGTGATGACCCTACCCTTATAGCGATCGCGCAGGGCCGAGGCAGCCTTCAGCAGGGCTTGCAGGTCGGGCCCTTGGGCCCACATCAACTCGTAGGCCTCTTCCCTCTCCGGGGGGTGCCCCTCCAGGGCCTTGCCCAGGATGGAGAGGATGCGTCTTGTGGGGGCCAGGCGAAGGGTGGCCATGCTGCCCGTGCCGGACTTCCCCAGCTTACGATGGATTACTAAGGCCTGTCAACACCCTAGGGAGGTCGGAAAACGACACGTGGCGGAAGGCTAAAGGGAGTTGACACCCTATGGCGAGGGCAGTATATATGGGGTATCCAAGTCGGGGAGCCCGAAAGGAGGGGGTGGAGCATGACGACGGTAAGGCAGGAGCAGGAGCTTCTGAAGAAGGCCTTTGAGGGTACGGACCCCATCTTCCGCCTCCTAGCCACCGTGCGCAGCCGTCGGGTGGGCCTGGGTTACCGCATTGAGCCTGGGGAGGAGGAGACCCACCCGGTGACGGGGCGTCGGATGCTCCAGGAGCGGGGGCCTCTGGCCTTCAAATCGGAGAAGGAGCCCGTGCCCCTGACGGAGGTGGAGGAGGCACTTCTATGTTGGGCTGCCTGCGGGCCCAACGGGGTGGTGGCCTGGGACATCGCCGTTCATGGCGGCTTCCACGAGCTCACCTGGCTCGCTGGGCGCACCGTCCCATCGCCGGGCAACTCCATGGCCACCGACCTATTGGTCATCAACGACCGAGGGGCCTTCATCTATAAGCCCGGTCTGGAGCGCAGCAAGCCGGTGGAGATCGAAGGAGAGGAAGACTATGGCAAGGTGCTGCGGTGGTACCGGGAGGGCATGATCCAGATCCTCGACCAGAGGCCGGACATCGATTGGGCCATGCGGATGCCTGGGGCGCCCAACGCCACCCTTATGGGCCCTTATCAGTACAACATCAACCGTCCCGGGTCCACCTGGATCATCCCCATAAGCGACGTGGGTTGGCTCAACTCCGCCCTCATCAACCTCTTCGATTGGTGGCACTACTACCCTATCGATGAGTGGAAGGGAGGCCGGCCGGCGGGGGTGGACAAGTGGATCGGGGAGGGGATGCTGGAGCTCCCCATGCCCATCTCGGCCTCGGAGCAGCTTATCTTCCAGGTGGAGATGTACCCCGTGGGGTGCATGGTGCAGAACATCCGCCTGGCGGCCGAGGCCATGGGGCTGGGCACCTGGGTCTTCTGCGGCTTCAACCCGGATGTGCTTATGGGGGCCTTCCCGGAGGTGGCCAGGGGCCTGGGCTTCCAGGTGGAGGCGCCCAACCCTAAGGCCCCCTTGGCCACGGGCCAGCTGAAGATCTTTGGCATCGAAGGGGTCAAGGAGGCCACCTATGTCCCCTCGCCCCGCTTCCCCACCGCTGAGAAGTTGGTGGACCACTGGTTCCAGGAGAAGTACGGCAAGGGAGGCGTCTTTAGCGAAGGGGATGACAACTACATCCGGCGCGTGCGGGCCCCATGGAAGGAAGGGACGGCGGAGGAGATCATACGTCACCCGCGGAACCGCCCAGCCGAGTGGGTGCGAGACGCCCTCATCGCTTACATCAACTACTGCGTGGAGAACTATGGCCAGTGGCCGGTTACCTACAACCCTATGCAGGCCCACTTCGGGGCTACCGTCCACCACGTGGATGTGGACTTTTACGAGCGGTACTATGTGCCCGGGTATATCACCGAGGCCATCCGCCGACACTTCCAGGAATGGCACTAGGAGGTGTAGGGTATCGATTCCATCCTTGGGGTAGGTGGTCATAGAGGCGCTTAAGGTCCTACGGGCACTCCATATCTTAGGGGCCGTTCTGGTGGCCGGGGCGGTCATGTTCAACACCCTGGTCGTCATCCCGGCCCTGCGGCGAGTGCCTCCTGCACAGGCGGCGGTAGTGGCCCAAAGGGTGGGCAATGGCCTCATTATAGTGGGCTGGACGGGCCTATTGGTGCAGGGGGTTACAGGTTTCCTACGTCTGGCTCGTCTGCGTCTGCTGGACGACTTTGTGACGCTGTCCCTATTGCACACGGCCTATGGGCGCTGGTTGGGGTTGATGGTTCTCTCCTGGCTGTTGTGGATAGTAGCGGCGGCAGCGCAGACCTTTTGGTTCCGGCCTATGCTGCTGCGTAAGTTGCCATATGGCGCTGGGCTGCGGGAGCTGGAGCGACGGCGTGCCCTCCTGGCGCGTATCTCCTCCTGGCAGGAGCGGCTCTCCTACTTCACGCTGGCCCTAGCCATAGCTGCCCTCGTGGCTGGAGGCTTCATCAGGCTGTAGCCTTTGACCATGTCCCTGGAGCGGGTCCCCTTCTATCGGCAAAGGTTAGCGGGCGGACGGCCCCGCCCTTGGGACCTGGAGGATGTGGTGGAGTTCGCTCGTCACTGGGGCGACCCTGCAGGCGGGCGCCTAATGGAGGGGGAGAGGCCCCTTCTATGGCTACAGCTCGAGGTGCCAGATGAGCCTTCTCTCTATCTTCCCTTGGCACGTGAGGAGCTCCGAGGGTGGGCGCGGGCCCTTACATACGCCTGGCGCCTCTGGGGGGTAGAGCGGGGGCAATTGATAGCATTGTACGACTACGGTTCCAGCCCCATGGTTTTCCTGGCCTCTGGTGCTTACACGCCCCACCTCAGCGTCGGGGCTGCTGATGTCCTGGGGGTGGTGCCCGTCTGCAACGATGGCCTGGCGTCCATGGCCTCACGTATGGTGGAGGTGCTGCGGTACGCCCATCCCCAGGCCCTGGTGGCCAGGGCCGATGTCCTGGTCCCCTTGGCGCAGGCGGCAGCGCAAGCGGGGCTGGAGGTGTCCCGGCACTTGGCCTGGGTGGCGGTGACTGAGGCCGAGGGAGTACCCCAGGCATCCCCACCCTGGGCCGTGCCCACCTGGCGCACATGGCGGGCCGATGCTGCCCTTTTCCTGGCTGCTGAGTGCCCCGAGTGCCGCCTGTTCCACGTCCCTCCTCGTCTTTACAGGTTGGATAGGGGGCCCCAGGGGACGGTGGTGGTGGATGCCCTCTTCCCTCGCATCTGCCCGGTGGTGGGATACAGGCTGGGCCCGGCCACGCTGGTGGGCCCCGGCTGCCAACGTGAACCCATGGCTTGGAGGTTGGCCCCTTGTTAGCACCCGACGGTCTCTGGGATGAGATGGACCGCTGGCCTCGGGAGCGCCTGGAGCGCTACTGGGTGCGGCGGGTACGGCGGGTGCTGGAGGTGGCCTCCCGCGAGCTCCCCTTCTACAGGAAGCGGTTCCAGGAGGCGGGCTTCCGGCCGGAGGGGTTCCGTAGCCTGGCCGACTTGGCGCGGGTGCCGGTGTTCGGGCGCCGTCACCTCCTGGCTGCCCTACGGGAGGGGGGATACTACCGTATCGGCCTGGAGCGGGGGCAGGAGGGGGCCGTCGTCGCCCTCAGCTCAGGCACCGAGGGCGACGTCCTATTCCTCACCTATCCCCGCCGGTGGCGGGAGATGGAGCGGCGGGCCACTGTCCGTGCCCACCGGTGGGGAGGGCTACGGCCGAATACGCCAGTCCTCATATCCGCCCCCGCTTGGCACATCTACGCCCTGAGCCAAACGCTTCTGGCGAACGCCCTGGGGTTGCAGGTGGTCATCATATGGGGCACATATGCGCCGCCCTTCGCCAGACAGGTCCTCCAGGCCATGAAAAACTTCCGGCCTCGTTTCCTGAGTATGTTCCTCCCCATGGCCTTCTCCCTGGTGGAGGAGGCGCGAGCGCAGGGCCTTTCGCCCAAGGAGGTATTCAAGGATGTGGGCTCCCTGATGGTGGTGGGGGCGCCCATTACCCCTGGCATGCGCCGCCACTTGCAAGAGCTCACGGGTGTGGAGAGGGTGGTGGAGGCCGCCGGCTCCAGCGAGGGCCTGCTGGCGGTGGAGTGCGAGGTGAGCATCGGCCTACATGTGGTGCCTGAGAAGTCGGTGGTGGAGGTATTGGACCCCATTACCTACGAACCTTTGCCTCCTGGGAGACGGGGGGCGGTAGTCATCACCAACACGTGGCCTTGGGGACCCTTGTATATCCGGTACGATACAGGGGATATGGGCGTCGTATACCCAGGCTCCTGCCCCTGCGGGCGACCATCCCCGCGCATCAAGGTCATGGGGCGGCGGGCCCACCTGTTCCGCCTGGGGGATCGGGAGCTTCTGCCCTACGATGTTCAGGAGGCCATAGAGGAGGAGGTGCCAGAGCTGACGGGGGTGACCTTCGCCATACTGGGCCAGGGCCTTAGGGAGGGGCGTCTCCACATCCTGCTACGGGGAGACGGCATCGACCGGAGGAGCACGTCCCACCTCCTCAGCCAACGGTTGGCCGAGAGGATGGGTGTCCCTGTGGTGGTGGAGTGGGCCCCCAGCCTCCCCCTGCGCTGGAAGGGGGTGCCGCCCATCCTCGAGGAGGGGCACTGGCAGGGGAGCTGAGATGTCCAAGCTGTCCCTAGGCATGCTCTCCGCCTTCTGGCCCGAAGGGGTGTTCCGGTATGCCGGCGTCCCCCTGCATACGGTGGTGGAGGCCTGTGTGCGGCGCCCTGCCTCATCGTGGCGCTCAGCCGTAGCCCTGGTGGGCCCCCATGGCGCCTCCCTGACGTACCAGGAGTTGCTCAGGGAGGTGGAGCGGGCGGCGGCCGCCCTGCGGGTCTACCTAGCGCCTGGCCAGCGAGTGGCCATCGCCCTATCTTCGGCGGTGGAGGAGGTGGTCTGGCTCTTGGCCGCCACCGAGGCGGGGGCCATCGTCTGCCTCGGGGGGACGGGGGCGGAGGTGGTCATCTCGCCACAGCCGCTGCCAGGGAAGACGACCCTTTCCCCGTCTGCTCTCCTTTCTAAGGTTGAGGAGCAAGCGCCAGCGGCCCGCCCGGACCTGCGCTCGCCTCGCCTGGTGCTGCCTTCAGTCCATGGCGAGGCCTTATATAGCCACCGCAACCTGGTGGCCGCCGCCCTATCATGGGCCGCCTTCTTCGAGCTAGCCGACGATGTAAAGGTGGCCTTGGCGGTCCCCCCTAGCGACTGGCTGAGCGTCACGGCCTTACTAGCCATCCTCACGAAGGGTGGGACGGCCTACTTAGCCTGGGGCCCTTCCACTGAGGCGGCGGATGTAGACTACCTGGTGGCCCCCTGGTGGGCTCTTGAGGAGGGCCGGGCCGACATTTGGCGGGGCCATGTGCGAGTAGGGGTGTTGGCCGGCATCGAGGGGTGGTTCTCACCCTGGAGGCGCCGGCGTCTCTCCTCTACGCTGCGGGCCCCTCTCCTCACCGTCCTGGGGCGCAACGACCTGGGGCCCGTGCTGGCCTCTCATCCTGAGTGGTTCCTTTGGGAAGCAGTAGGCATCCATATAAGCAACGTGGACACCCGGCCGCTGGACCCTGCCGATGGCCGCCCTCTTCCCCTGGGCTGGGACGTGATCGAGGTAGCGGAGATGGGCGTCAAGTCCCCCATGGTGCCCGAAGGGGCGGAGACGGTGCAGGAGGGATGGGCCCGCACCCGTCTTATGGCAGCCATCGACCCCTCGGGCCTCTTCTTCCTTCGCGGACGCCTATGAGCGTCTCCCAAGCCATCGTTTGGACGATGGGTCCCCTTATGCGGAGGGAGCACAGCCCCCATACACAAGCCCTCCTCACATCACCCATCTAATCCCATAGCTTCCGGGGTTGACATAGCCCCATCTCCGTAGTATTTTCATGACAGACCGTTTCCTAAAGGAAACGATGGGCACGGTAAGGGAGCGAAAGAGGGAGGAGGTGGTGGCCACCTCCCTGCAGCTGTTGGCGCGGCGTCTGCGGCAGGCGCGTCAGGAGGCGGGGATCTCCCTCCGGGAGCTAGCGAAGCGGGCGGGGGTGGCAGCCAGCACCATTCAGAAGATAGAGCGGGGGAGGCTGGTGCCCAGCGTGGCCGTCACGGTGCGGCTGGCGGAGGCCCTCGGCCGCCGCCCTAGCTATTTCATCGATGGCCACATGGCGGACGATGTAGAAGTTCGTCTGGTGCCCAAAGGCCAGGGGCGGGTGGTGGCCAGCCCTGGCAGCCCCATTTTCTTCGAGCGGATAGCCGAGCCCCTCGCCGAGCCCCAGATGGAGGCCTTCCGGGTGGTGGTGCAACCCGGGGGGCACAGTGGCGCCGAGACGGCCATTGCCTATCACGGGGAGGAGGTGGTGGTCTGCCTGAGAGGACGGCTGTTGTTCGAGGTGGCGGGCCAGAGCTACCTCTTGGGCCCGGGCGATACCCTGCACTTCAAGGGGCACCTGCCCCATACATGGCGCAATCCGGGGCCCGAGGAGGCGGAGATGCTCATGGTCTGCGCTTTCCTCTCTGCAGGGAGGTGAGAGATGGACGGCCCTTATGCTCTCGGCGGGAAGAACATCGATAAGGAAGAAAAGACGTAGGAGGCAAGGGAGAGATGGTGGACTTCGGCATGTTGCACCTTTTCGAGCATCCATCTGGCAGAACTGAGAAGCAGGTGCTGGAGGAGCAATTGGACATCATGGTGCAGGCCGAGGACTATGGCTTTCACTCGGTGTGGCCGGCCGAGCACCACTTCAGCGAGTATGGCTATTGTGCCTCCCCAGCGGTCCATCTCGCTTATGTGGCTGCCCGCACTAAGCGGCTACGACTAGGGACAGGGGTGGTGGTGCTACCTCTTAACCACCCCATCCGGGTGGCCGAGGATTACGCCACCCTGGACCTCATCTCCGGCGGTCGGGTGGAGCTGGGGCTGGGCCGGGGTTACCAGCCTCATGAGTTCAAAGGCTACGGGGTGGACCAGACCAAGAGCCGCCAGATCTTCCACGAGGGAGTGGAGGTGCTGATGCGCGCCTGGACGCAGGAGCGCTTCAGCTACCACGGTCAGTTTTATCAAATGGAGGACCTGGAGGTGCGTCCCAAGCCCTTGCAGAAGCCCCACCCCCCCATTTGGATGGCCGCCCTCTCTGACGATTCCTTCGCCCTCTGTGGTAAGTATGGTTTCAATCTGTTGACGGCCTTCGCCTTTGGGGCAGACGTGACCCGTATCCACAACAACATCGAGAGGTGGCGGCAAGCCTTGCAGGACGGAGGGCGCGACCCGTCCCAGTACCGCATCGGCTGTCTGGCCATGACCTACGTGGCGGAGACCACTCAGCAGGCCCTGGAGGACTTCGCCGAGCCCGTCCTGTGGTACTATCATACCTTCGCCAAGTATGTGGCCCCACCTCCTGGCCATCCGCCCATCCCGACCTATGAGCTCTACACCCTCACACGGGACTTCGTCAGCTCCGTGACGTGGGAGGACCTGGTGCGCCGAGGGGCGGTGGTGGTGGGCAGCCCAGACCAGGTGGTGGACCGCATCGGCCAGATTGTGGAGGCCACGGGCATCTCCCTCTATCTGGCCTGGATCCGCATCGGCGGTCTAGATCACAAGAAGGTGCTACGGAGCATGGAGCTTATGGCCTCGCGAGTGATGCCCCAGCTGAAGGCTTTGGGGGCGGCAGCAGGCTAGGGCCTAGTAGGGGGTGGGGCTGCAGCCCCACCCCCCCTTTAAGACGGAACTTCGCAGACTGGAGGGGGCGATGAGGGCGGCTGTTCTCTACGAGGCGGGCAGGCCTCTACAAATAGAGGAGGTGGAGCTGGCGGGGCCCGGCCCCCACGAGGTGTTGGTCCGCATTGTGGCCTCCGGCGTCTGCCATTCCGATCTGCACGTGGTGGAGGGCGTGCTGCCGCATCCCATGCCTGTGGTGTTGGGGCATGAGGCAGCGGGCATCGTGGAGGAGGTGGGATTGGGGGTGACATCCCTACGCCCCGGCGACCATGTGGTCATGTCGGTGGTGCCCGTATGCGGTCGGTGCCGCTTCTGCCTAAGGGGGCGCACCAACCTGTGCACAGGCATCCGCACTGCCCCGGGGGTGATGGCCGATGGCACCCGGCGGCTGCGGCGTGGAGATGTGGAGATCAACCATTTCAGCCTCATATCCTCCTTCGCTGAGTACGTGGTGGCGCACGAAGGGGCCGCTATCAAGGTTCGGGAGGACGCCCCCTTGGAAAAGGTGTGCCTTGTAGGCTGCGGCGTGCTGACAGGAGTGGGAGCAGCCCTCAACCGGGCGCGGGTGGAGCCTGGAAGCTCCTGCGTGGTGGTGGGGTGCGGTGGGGTGGGCCTGAGCGTCATCCAGGGCTGCGTGTTGGCCGGGGCCACCACCATCGTGGCAATAGACATCGTGGCGTCCAAGCTGGAGGCTGCGCGCCGCTTGGGTGCCACCCATACTGTGGACGCCTCGCGGGAGGACGCCGTGGCTATTGTCCGTGAGGTTACCCAGGGAGGGGCCGACTACGCCTTTGAGGTGGTGGGAAAGCAGGAGTCGGCTGAGCTGGCCCTCTCCTGCCTAGCACGGGGAGGCACACTAGTGCTGGTGGGAGTAGGGCCCAGGGAGGCCCGCCTCTCCATCCCCATCACCCTCACTGTCCTTAACGAGCGGGCAGTGTTGGGGTGCGACTACGGCTCTGCGAGGCAATGGCGGGACATACCTCTACTGGTGGACCTTTACATGGCCGGCCGTCTACGCCTGGACGAGCTGGTGAGTGGCGTCTATGCCCTGGACGATGTCAACCAGGCCCTGGACGACTTAAAGACCGGGAAGGCCATCCGGCCTGTGCTGGTTCCCTGAGGACCCCTGGCGTGGGGGCGCCTGGACGTGTAACATCTCCCTATGGGGGCCACCGTAGCTCAGTGGCAGAGCAGCGGTTTCGTAAACCGCGGGCCGTGGGTTCGAATCCCACCGGTGGCTCCAGTGAGCCCGCCGGAAGCCCAGGAGGCGAAGATGGGTGCTAGGAGCAGTACTCAGGAGCTGGAGCATGCGCAGGCGGTGCAGGATATCGCCCGCCTCCGCTTCCCCTTCCCTACTTCTGGCCGTCCCTACCTCAAGACCTACACCAACCACCCCCAGCGTACCATGGGCGTCCGCACCCCTAGAGGTACGGTGGTATACCCCGACATTGTGGTGGTGCGCCACCCCGAGAACGAGACGGTCATGCTAGGGGAGGTGGAGACGGCCGATACCGTCAACGAGGACGAGGCCCACGAGTGGAAGTTGTTCGCGGAGTTAGCCCCTCTCTACCTCTACGTGCCTGTGGGATACGCTGACGAGGCCCGTAGGCTGTGTAAGAAGCTAAAGATACCCATCGTGGGATTGCGCAGCTGGCGCTACCTCCAGGGCCAGCAACGGCTGGAGATAAACGATGTCTTCACCCAGTGGACTGGCCTGGAGGACTTGGCCCCCGAGCCCATCAAGGGGTTCCTCAAGCGGTACCTGGAGTTCCGCGAGCGGAAGATGGCCCGCTAAGAGAGGCCCAGGGCGGCCAAAACCTCTTCCCGGTGCTGAGGATATCTCTCGGCAAAGCCCCACAGGAGGCCGAAGCAGCCAGCCAACATCATGTCTCCGTGGGGGACGGCGAAGTAGGGCCCAAGCCTGCTCCCCCGTAGCTTGCCCCGCTGGGGCCCCGTCACCGCCAGGAAAGGCCTTCGCCCCCCGGAGCGGTCGGCATAGAAGACGCCATGGCCGTGGGTGGCGAACACCTCCTCATGGGTCAGAGTGCCGTGCACCAGCCTCTGCGCCAGTTCTTCGATCTGTTGGCCGGAAAGGAGGCCAGTGTGGTGTTCGAAGAGGGAATAGATATAGGTGCCCCGCAGATGGAAGGCCAAGGCGTGCATGTTGCCCAGGTTGATGATGAGCTGCTCCCCATGGCTAGCCACCTGAGGGTCCTGAAGAGCGCCCAAGGCGGCGGCGGGCCCCGTGTCCAGAAAGACGGTGGGCACACCCTCGCGGGAGGCAAGGCGGAGCATGGCCCGGGCCCGCGTCAGGTAATCAGGCACCTCCTCAGGCAGCATGGCGAACCGGCGCAAGTCGTTGCCGGCTTCCACCACTTGCCGCAGGTGGTCGAAGCGAAAGAGGCGGTCGGAATATCCAGGAGGGGCAGCGCCATGGTCCAGGCAGGCCAAGGCCAGGCCTTCCCACTCCCCCTCTACCTCGAACAGCGAAAGGGCGTGGCGAATGGCCTCCATGTCCAAGTCCTTGAGTTCGATGCGAGCGGCCCGTCCATCTAAGGCCTGGGCCTCATCCTCGGAGACGATGGTCACCCCCATGGAGCGCACCTGATCGAGGTCGTCGTCGAAGGTCTGGGCTGCCTCGGGGGTGGCGAAAGCGGGAAGGCCGGCCTGGAGGTGGCGCTGCAAAGCCCAGTGACAGGGTCCACCGCCCTGGATGGTGCCCACTAGCACTACCGGCCTCCTCTCCAAGGTGGCGCGGCGGATGCGGCGGGCGGCCATCTCGGTGGGCGAGGGGAGGATGAGCTGGATACAGTTCTCGATGGGCTGAGTGGTGTCGAACAACAGGATGTCCTGGGTGCCGGTGCCCACGTCAATGGCCAGGATGCGCATCCTACTGGCTATGATACCACCTGGCCCAGGAGATGGAGTCGGAACCAGTCCCTTGCCGCCTCCGAGGTCTGCTTAAAGAACTTGCCATAGACATCGAAGTGACCACCAGGCACTAGAAGGAGCTTTTTGGGCTCCAGGGCGCGGTTATAGGCCTCCAGGGCCAAATCGGCCACTGCCAGATGGTCGTAGGCGGCCACAATCATCAGGAGGGGCGTGGGGCTGATTCTGTCCACGAACAAACCCGGCTCATACTCCAGTAGCATCTCTAGGGAACGAAGGGTCACCTCGTTGCGCCAGGATGGGGCCCGTTGGGCTGCCTCGGTGAACCACTGGTAGGCGTCCTGGGTGGGGAGGGCGCAGGGTGTGGTAAGAGGGTCCTGTGCCACTACGGGGATGGTGGCCGGGGGCTCCCCCCGCAGGCGGGCCTGGCGGTCGGCCTCAAACAAGGGCTCGGCCTGGGCCGCCAGGTCGGCCCGCACCAGGCGCTGGCGGTTACGGTAGCCACTTACGAGGGGGACTTGGGAGACCACGCAGCGCACCCGCCTATCCAGGGCCCCCACCACGATGGCGTGGCCTCCCGAATACGAGGAGCCCCAGACGCCGATGCGCTGGCCATCCACCTCCGGCAGGGTGCGAGCAAAGGTGATGGCGTGGCGGTAGTCGCGCATCTGGGCCCAAGGGTCTATCTCCTGGCGGGGATAGCCATCGGAGGCGCCAAAGTTGCGGTGGTCGAAGACCAGCACCCCCAGGCCGCCATCGCAGAATACCTGGGCGTAGTCGTCCAGGAACATCTCCTTGACGGCCGAGAAGCCGTGGGCCATGACCACCGTGGGCACTGGGCCCTGCGCCCCATCGGGGTAGTAGAACCAGCCCCTGAGGGTCACTCCCTCGGCGTTGAACTCGATGTCCCTGCGCATGGTCCCCTCCTGCCGCCGTTGGCCGGCAGGCCCATTATATCTTGTTCAGGAGGATGAGGAGGCCCACAGCGATGAAGGCCACTGCCGCCACCCTCTCTACCCATTCGGTGGGGACGTAGCGGCCGCCCACGAGGCCCACGGCCACGGCTATAGCCGTGGCCAGGGCGAAGGCGGCGGTGGCCCCAACCAGGATGGGCGCAAAAGTGCGCTCCTTAGCGGCAAGGGCCAACACTGCCAACTGGGTCTTGTCCCCTAGCTCTGCCAGGAAGATGAGGGAGAAAGCAGTAGCCAGCACCTTCCACTCCATAGCTCTACCTCCTGGGACGGTCTAGGCCTCATGGGCGATGATCTCCTGGCCTCCCATGTAGGGGCGCAGGGCCTTGGGCACCACCACTGTGCCATCGCGCTGCTGATAGTTCTCCAGTATGGCGATCATGGTGCGGGGGAGGGCGAGGCCTGAGCCGTTGAGGGTGTGCACGAACTCCGGCCGTGCTCCCCGCTCGCGGCGGAAGCGGATGCCGGCGCGGCGGGCCTGAAAATCGGTGCAGTTAGAGCACGATGACACCTCCAGCCACTCTCCGGAGCCGGGCGCCCAGGCCTCGATGTCGTAGGTCATAGCGGCGTTGAAGCCCAGCTCGCCAGTGCAAAGCAGCACCACCCGATGGGGTATGCCCAGGGCCTGCAGGAGGGCACAGGCGTCCTCCACCAGGGCGTCCAGCTCTTCCCCCGAACGCTCGGGCTCCACGAACTTGTACAGTTCCACCTTGTCGAACTGGTGGACGCGCTTGATGCCCCGCACCTCCCTTCCGCCTGCGAACTTCTCGCGGCGGAAGCAGGGGGTGTAAGCCACGTAGTAGATGGGCAGAGCGCCTGGGGGGAAGATCTCGTCCCGGTGGAGGTTGGTTAGGGCCACCTCGGCGGTGGGCAGGAGCCAGAGGTCCTCCTGGGCATCGTGATACATGAACTCGGCGAAGACGGGTAGCCAGCCTCCCTTCCACATGCACTCCTCTCGCACCAGGGCCGGGGGGTAGACCTCCCGGTAGCCACGGGCGGTGTGGAAGTCCAACATCCAGGAGATGAGGGCCCGCTGTAGCCGTGCCCCTGCCCCCCGCAGGACGTAGAAGTGGGAGCCAGCTAGCTTGACCCCGGCATGGAAGTCGATGATGCCCAGGCGTTCCCCCAGCTCCCAGTGGGGCCGCGGTGAGAAGTCGAACGCTGGGGGCTCCCCCCACTGGCGCACCACTACGTTGTCCTCCTCTCCTTCGCCTTCGGGCACCCTCTCGTCGGGTATGTTGGGCAGTTGGAGCAGGAGGTTCTGCAACTGGGGCTCCAGCTCCTTGAGGCGCGCCTCCAGCTCCCGCAGGCGTTGGGAGATAAACGAGGAGCGGGCCATGAGGTCGTCGCGGCGGTGTTGGGCGTGGCGTCTCTCCTGCGTGGGGGTCTGGGGGTCCTGGATGAGGCGGGAGAGGTGGCCCAGCTCCTTGGAGAGGGCGTTGCGCTCCGCCCGTAGGGTCTCGGCCTCGTGCAGAAGGCGGCGCCACTCCTGGTCCAGGGCGATGACCTCATCCAGGGGGGCCTGGGCGTGGCGCTTGCGCAGGGCCTCCCGCACTACCTCTGGCCGCTCGCGGATGAGCTGGATGGGCAGCATCTCACCTGCTCTCCTGGCGAGCGATGCGGAACCCCTCTAGGGCCAGGATTCGCACGTCCTGGGGCACGGGGGCCGCCAGGCCACAGGCCCCCATGGGCTCTAGGACGCGGTCGCGCAGTAGATCCTCCTCACTTGCCCAACAGAGGAGGGTGCCGGGGGGAGGGCGGAGACGGGCGCCAGGAAGGGGTCGGCAGAAGTAGATGAGATCGATATGTTGATGGGGCTCCCCGGGCTCGGCGGCGTCCTCCACGAGGATGGTAAACGGGGGTTGCACCTGCCCCGGATACGAGAATGGGAAGGTGGGGGCAGTGGGTATGACCTCCACCTCCAGGCCCGTCTCCTCCCTGACCTCCCGCAGGACAGCAGTCACTGGGTCCTCATGGGGCTGTAGGTGACCTCCTGGGGGCACCCACATCTGAAGTTTGGGGTGCCACAGGAAAAGGGTGCGTCCTCCGTCCAGTACAAAGCCGGTGCAGGTGAAGTGACGCCTCATGGGCCCTTCTCCCGCAGGGCAGGGAAGAGGATAACCTCCCGAATAGAGCCTTGGCCAGTGAGGGCCATCACCAGGCGGTCGATGCCGATGCCCAGGCCGCCGGCGGGAGGCATGCCATGCTCTAAGGCCACCAGGAAGTCCTCGTCGGCCACCTCCACCTCTTCGTCAGCAGCGGCGCGGCGGCGGGCCTGCTCTAGGAAGCGCTGGCGCTGCTCCACCGGGTCGTTAAGCTCGCTGTAGGCGTTGGCCACCTCCCTTCCCGCGATGAAGAGCTCAAAGCGCTCGGCTAGCCTGGGATCCTCTGGCTTCCGTTTGGCTAGGGGAGAGAGCTCGATGGGGTAGTCCACCACGAAGGTAGGCTGGAGGAGGTGGGGCTCCACTAGGTTGGAAAGGATCTCGTCGATGGTCTTAGCCCGGTCCCAGTGGGGCTGGATGGGCAGGCCGCAGGCGGCGGCCGCTGCCTTAAGGGAGGTGGCATCAGGGTGGGCATCGATGTCGATGCCCGTATGCCGGAGGATGGCCTCCCGCAGGGTGAGACGCTGCCAGGGTGGTGAGAAGTCCAGGACCACATCGCCATAGGGCACTTGGAGGGTGCCCAGAGCCTCGCGGGCGGTATAGACCACCAGCTCCTCGGTGAGGGCCATGATCTCGCGGTAGTCGGCATAGGCCTGGTAGGCCTCCAGCATGGTGAACTCCGGGTTGTATTTGGCGGAGGCCCCCTCATTGCGAAAGACGCGCCCCAGCTCATAGACCCGCTCGTAACCACCCACCAGGAGCCGCTTCAGGTGGAGCTCCAGGGCGATGCGCAGGTATAGATGTCTGTCCAAGGCGTTGTGGTAGGTAACGAAGGGCCTGGCTGCCGCCCCTCCCGCCTGGGGCTGGAGGACGGGCGTCTCCACCTCTAGGAAGCCCTTTTGGTCGAGAAACCTGCGCACAGCCGCCACAATGCGGCTGCGAACTCGGAATATCTCCCGCACCCATTCGTTGGCCATCAGGTCGAGGTAGCGCTGGCGGTAGCGGGTCTCGATGTCCTGGAGGCCATGCCATTTCTCGGGGGGCGCCCTAAGGGCCTTGCACAAAAGGGTATAGGAGCGGGCCTGCACTGTGGGCTCGCCGGTGCGAGTGCGGAACATCTCCCCTGCTACGCCGAGGAAATCCCCGAGGTCGAGGTCTTGGAGGGCGTCATAGGCCTTGGGGCCCAGGATGTCCTGGCGGTGGTAGGTCTGGATACGTCCGGAGCTGTCGCGTAGGTCGATGAAAGTGGCCCGCCCCATGTGACGCATGGCGGTGATCCTGCCGGCCACCACCACTGAGGGGGGGCTAGATCTGTGGGCCTCCGCCTCCTGGAGGGCAGCTATAGCCTCCTGAGCGGTATGGGTGCGGTGGAAACGGTGGGGATAGGGGTCGATGCCCCGGGCCCGCCACCGCTCTACCTTGGCCAAGCGGTGAGAGATTACTTCTTCCAGGTCCACAGCTTTTCAGCCACCAGAAGGCGCTAGGCGGGGCCCCAGCGGCCCCGCCTGCCCATTTTAAGGGCAATGTGCCATCCCTTTCTAGCTTATGGCGGCTATGGTCCAGCGGCGGAGACCTGCTGGCACCTTTACCTCCACCACCTCACCCACGCTTCGGCCCAGAAGGGCTTGCCCTACGGGGGATTCGTTGCTGATGCGGCCTTCCTTAGGGTCGGCCTCGGCGCTGCCCACGATGGTGTAGCGGAAGACCCTCCCCTCCTCATCCATAAGGGTGACGGTGGAGCCTAGGGTCACTGTCTGAGAGCCGTGGTGTTCCTCGATAATGATGGCGTTCTGGATGATGCGCTCCAGCTCCCGGATCTCCCCCTCCACCATGGCCTGCTCGTTCTTAGCGTCCTCGAACTCGCCGGAGGCCTCGGAGCCGGCCAACTCCCGGGCTTCCTGGATGCGTTTGGCCACCTGGGGGCGGCGGACGTTGATGAGGTAGTCCAGCCGCTGCTTAAACCGGGCCAGCCCCTCCCTGGTGATAGGTATAGGCTTGTTCGTCATGTTGGAGCTCACCCCTTGTGGTAGTTTAAGGAAAAAAGGTCTGGGGATCGTCCCCACTTGCGAGGACACTGCCATTTTAGCTCAAGGATGGCGGGCTGTAAAGGGCTATTCCGCTGTCCTTCAGGTATAGGTTCGGACGGGTTCATGGACCGTCGTGCGCCACAGCTCCCAGACTTGTCGCAGCAGCAGGAGCAGCTGCTTGCGGGGGAGGGATAGCTTGTGCTTTAGCAGGATGAAGAGCGTGGGCGGTCAAGACCCTACGCGCCCTCGCCAGCTGGATAGCTTGTGCTTTAGCAGGATGAAGAGCCCTGAGTAAAGGGCTCCCTTTTCCCCCCGATAGAGCTCCTCACGCAACCTCTCCCCCGTCAGCAGCCCTGAACTGTAGGCCAAGAGCGGGAGGGTCACCATCTTCTCCATGTTCTCGCGCCTCTTGTTCATCACCTTGCCCAGCCCCAGCAAGCCCTTCAGGTCCCGGAAGCCCTCCTCCACCTTCCTGCGCTGTCGATGCAGCTGGAGGGTCAGCTCCAGGTTGGAGAACAGTCGCAGATGTTCCCTGAGGACCCCGCGTGACCCTGACCAGATTACCCCCGTCCCTACCCTTCCAGAGGGCGCCACGGCGGAAGTGGCTCTCATCCGGGCGCAGGCCGGGCGGCAAGGATCGCCCACAGGATGGCGGCGGCCTTCCTGGCCTCCTCCGGCCCATGGAATACCTCCTGGGCAAAGGGCAACAGGTCCTATTTTCCAAGGGGCAAGACCGCCATCGCTGCCACTTCTTCACCCCTCACAGCACCACCGCCTGTCCGAAGTCAAGTCGAGGGCTCAGCATATGCTACTTCACAGGACACGGACGTGACAGAGTTGGGCGTGCGGTCGTCATCCCGTTTATGGGCTTAGCTCCTGCCGAGGCGCCAAAGTGGTCGCATAGTCAACTTGCGAGGTCTCCCCCTCCATACCGTGGCGGTGGATGATGGCCGAGGTGCCCTCCAACGTCCTCATCCTGGACAAGTTCCTGGACGTGGGCATCGACGGCATCAGCAT
>Ga0079992_135525_pt1 | contig 71713 bp, 66 predicted proteins | sample FaiFalFF_MnMetaG_3_FD_69197 | JGI IMG/M metagenome (GOLD analysis project Ga0079992, IMG submission 69197) | Freshwater microbial communities from Yellowstone National Park, Wyoming, USA - Fairy Falls B (FF_Mn_B) MetaG (SPADES assembly) (version 2) | ecosystem: Environmental > Aquatic >...
AAAGAGATCACATGTATCTATATGGAAATGGTTACAGTATATGGATATCAATAATAATCTTGTTATTGATAGAAGGAGGAAAGAGAAGAAGAGAATTAGATGCATAATGATAATTGATGAGACAATGATAACTATTAAAGATGAAGTATACTGGTTATGGATAGCATGCATATATACGAACCTTATACAAAGAAGTATCTATTAATGAATATTTCTAAAGAAATGATGCTATTAGTATGTTATAATTTTATAAAAGAGGTTAAAGAGATTGTATGGTAACAAGTATACAATATATACAGATGGGGCTCATTACTATAATCAAGCTTGTAAGTGGTTAAGGATTAAGCATATAGTGTATGATGATAATGATAATGGTAAGAATATTATGGAGAGAGCTATACAGTATATTAAGGATAGAACAGAATGCTTTGATGATTACTTTCCATATAATACAGATAATTGTAATAAGAAGAATGTTATTAATTGGTTTAGAGTATTTATGATATAATTTAATGTAAGGATAGACTTAAGCAAGTTCATAAGAGTATTCAACTATGATGGTGGTTAAGTTAACAGAGCCGTACATTCTACTAACCTTGCTAGTAACTTTGATATTAAATCTTTTGTCTGCTCATCCATCAAGTTCCTTGCTCATCAAATCTCTTGAGCAAAGCTAACATACACCTCTGGCTGGTTTATTACATACACATTAAGGTATGAGAGAACTTGAAGTAGATTGTAGTGTGCTAATGCTCTCCAACCATGCCAATGGATGCACTTATAATTGCTGCAACCTTGCAATTATATGCATTATCACCATACGGTCTAGTCTAGATGCCCAATCTATCTATAGCATTCTTCAATACTCCAGGATGGATCTATTGTACTCGTGTAGCAAAGAGGAGTGCATCTGCCTCCCTTATCCTTCGCTTAAACTCCTTTACAGCATCTGCATATTCTGCTCCTCGTCTTGGTGTATAAAGATATTAGCTGTAGATAAAATATATCCATCTTTGCATCTTTAGGCAAGAGCCTTGCAGCATACCTTAATAGCATCTTATTGTATTATCCCTTCCTTAGGCTTCCTGCTATACCAAGTATCTTTACTTGCATGAGCCTAATTAAAAGAAGAAATATAACATTAAAGTATATTTTTGCACACAATACATGAAAACATACGTTGGTTGCTGCTCTAAGACAGTACCATGGGATAAATATGCTAAGATATTTGATGCAGTAGAGATAAACAGCACATTCTATAAGCTCCCTGAGGAAGAGACTGTAAGAAGATGGGTAGATGAGACCAAAGGTAGTATCATATTCTGTATGAAAGCCTTCCAAGGAATAACGCATCCAATAAGTAGCCCAACATGGAAGAGGGCAGGTAAGCAGAGGCCAAAGAACAATGTAGAGAACTATGGTTATCTTAAGCCTACAAGGGAGAACTTTGATTGCTGGGATAATATACTTAAGATATGTAAGGCAATGAATGCAAGGGTATGTGTTATCCAACTACCTCCTTCATTTGATTGCAATGATAAGAATTTAGAGAATGCATTAACATTCTTCTCTAACATTAATAGAGATGATTTAGTGATTGGTATAGAGTTTAGGCATATATCATGGTTCACAGATAGCAATAATAGTAAAGTTATTATGTTATTAGATAAGGCTAATTTAATACATATAGTTGATCCTTTTGCTCTTATGCTATTAAAGCATGATGAATTAATTTACTTTAGGATGCATGGTATCTATAATGTAAGTAAGAACGGTCAGATATCATACAATTATAATTATGAGTATAGCAATGAAGAACTAGAAAGGTTAAAGAAGATGGTAGAATCCCTTAATGCTAAGGAAGCATTTGTTATGTTTAATAATATTAATATGCATGATGATGCCTTAAGATTTAAAACTATTCTTGATAAACATCTTACGGATATAAAATAATAAAATAATGACATGGTTATAAGATCTGAAAATTCTGTAGTAATATTAATCTATAGCCTCATTATCATCATCTTATGGATACAAGCATAATATACACATCTATACCTGCAATGGTAATACTAGGTTTAAGGCATGGTTTAGATGCCGATCATATAACTGCAATAGATAACCTTGTAAGGCTACATAATGCTACTACTAAAGCAAGGTTCATTGGTACAGGTTTTAGCATAGGACATATGATAGCAGTTTTAGCAGAGATAGTATTCATAATACTTGTAGTTGGTAGCATAACTAGTGTAGAGGTTGAGAGCATAGCATATACTGGTAGCATAATAGGCATGGTAGCATTAGCATCCATTGGCATATTGAATATAGTTGCAATGAGGTTGTATGGTAAGAACTGGTCATCTATGATGGCATCAAAGGTAATAGCAAGGATTAACAATAGAGTAAATCCATTTCTAACATCCATGATAGTTGGTATGGTATTTGGCTTAGGATTTGATACAGCAACACAGATATCTGCTATAACATTATCAGCAATAACATCTGCAACACTTGGCATACAGTTTGCTCTTATTCTTGCTTGCTTCTTTGCCATAGGGATGATAAGCATAGATACTCTAGATAGCATGCTTCTAAGATCCGCATTTGCAAGGTTGATGGGTAAGAATTACTTCAAAGGTATCTCATATGCATTAAGTGCAACTGCTCTAGCAGTAGCCTCTCTAGTATTCTATGAGACCATATTCAATGTAGAGGTTATGAATGAGATGTTTGGTCCATTACTTACCGTTAGCATATTAGGTGTATCACTTATACTAGCATTTATAAAATCATAACCCCGTCATAACATGCTTCAGAATATTTTATAAGGGTATTATAAAATAATGCTTTATAATAGTATGCAATCGGTATTTAAAGATCTGTGCCCAAATTGCGGAAATGATATTAGTAATGAACGCTTAAGACAATCACTACCATGTGATAAATGTATTGAGCATGCTATAGATGAAGAAGATATAATAGAGAAGCAGATAAGGATTGGAGAGTACCTTAAGGCAAACAATAGATTACTTAACTACTCAAAGATATACAATGAGGCTAAAACGTTAAAGGAGTTTGAGAGCCTCTTTGCAAAGGCATTTAACTTTAGCTTAAGGTCTAGCCAAAGAGAGTGGGCTATACGCTTCCTTAGAGGGGAGAGCTTCTCAATAATAGCTGCACCAGGGTTAGGTAAGACCCACTTTGGTGTATTTGCATCAGTATTCAATACATTTAACTCTGGAAAGAGTTACATAATAGTACCTACACATATACTTGTTGAGCAAGCATATGATATAGCAGAGTATATACTTAAAAGGTTAGGTATTAAGGATAAGAATATAGTAAAGATACATGCTAAGATGAAGGCTAAAGAGAGGGAAGAGAGGATTAAGGCAATAGAGTATGCAGATATATTAATAACAACCTCATCATTCTTAGCAAGAAGATTTGATTACCTTAGAAAGTTAAGATTTAACTTTGTATTTGTTGACGATACAGATGCTCTATTGAAGAGGTCTAAGAATGCTGTAAGGGTTCTAAGGCTGATAGGGTATAGTGAAGAGGAGATAAAGGATGCTATAAATAATATAAAGGCTAGAAGGTTTGATTATGTTAGAAATAATAACAGTAACAAGGGTACGCTTATAGTATCAAGTGCTACTATTAAACCAAGGGGCTTAGCCCCATTGCTCTTTAGATACCTTCTAGGCTTTGATATAGGTGTATCTATAACAAACATAAGAAATATTGTAGATGTTTATGCTAATGCAGATGAGGTAAGCATAGAGAGATTGATAAAGGATCTAGGGGGAGGAGGGATAGTATTTGTTAACCAGTATGAGGGAGAAGAGCAGGCTATAAGGATAGCAGAGTTATTAAAGAGCAAAGGTATCAAGGCTGAGGCATATGTATCAAGCAAGGCTAAGCCAGATCTCTTAGAGAGGTTTAAGAGTGGAGATATAGAAGTCTTGGTTGGTGTTGCTATATACTATGGTATACTGGTTAGAGGTTTAAATATACCAGAGAGGATAAGGTATACCATATTTACCTCTATACCTAAGATAAGGTTCAGATTCTCTGAACTAACACCTAGCAGTGTAAAGGCATTCTTTACAATATTTAAGAGGTATATACCTAAGAGATACAGGGATAAGGCTATATACTATGAGAGATTAAGTATAAAGAGCGAGGATGATCTTGTAAAGGCAAGGGATCTAATAACCAATATAATGAGTGATAAGGAGTTCATAGATTCATTAAAGGAGAATCCTATAATCAAATTTAATGATGATAATAGTATTGAGATCCCTGATACAAAGACTTACATACAAGCATCTGGTAGAGCATCTAGACTTTATGCTGGGGGAGTAACCAAGGGTTTATCTATAGTAATAGTTGATGATCAAAGCCTCTTCAAGGCATTAGAGTTCCAACTAAGATGGTACTTTGATAATGCTAAATTTATGAGGCTAGATGAGGTAAACTTAGATAGTATATTAAGAGAGGTAGATGAGGATAGAAAGAGGTTAAAGAATGTTAAAGATGTTAAAGACCCTGTTAAAACAACACTTATCATAGTAGAGTCACCAAACAAGGCAGAGACTATATCTAGACTATTAGGCAAGCCAGCAAGGAGGAGAAGGTTAGGTATAGACTCTTACGAAGTAACAATAGGTAACTATCTAATAAATGTGGTTGCTAGCAAAGGGCATATACTGGATCTTGTTGAGGAAGGTGGTGATAAGCATGGTATACTCATAAATGACTCAAAGTTCATACCAATATACTCCACAATTAAAAGATGCAATAAATGCTCACACCAATTCGTATATTATAAAGTATGCCCTAGATGCTCCTCTACAGATATAAGTGATGCAATGACTAGGATTGAGAGGATAAGGGAGTTAGCATGCGAATCTGATTTAGTGTTAATAGGAACAGACCCAGATAGAGAAGGGGAGAAGATAGCTTGGGATCTAGAACACATGATCAAGCCTGTAAATGATAAGGTATACAGGATAGAGTTCCATGAGATAACTGCTAGAGCATTAAGGAGGGCAATAGATGAGCGTAAGAGTATAAACAATAGACTTGTTGATGCACAGATGGTTAGAAGGATGGAGGATAGACTGCTAGGATTTGAGCTAAGTAAAAAGTTATGGAATGTATTTAACAACAAAACGTTATCTGCTGGAAGAGTTCAAACACCAGTGCTAGGTTGGATAATCGATAGGTTTGATAAATACCTTAAATCAAAACAGTATGTATTAACTTTAACACTTGAGAATGGCTTTAGATTTAGTTTAAATTATAGAGATAAACCAAAGGTAATACCTAAGGAGTTAGATTGCATAATAAGGGAAGAGGTTAGGGAGTTACATGCACCACAGCCGTTCTCTACTGATTTAATGCTGTATGAAGCATTTAGGCAGTTACATCTTAATGCAAACACTGTAATGCAGCTTGCACAAGATCTCTTTGAACTAGGTCTTATAACATACCATAGAACTGATAGCATTAGAGTAAGTAATGATGGGATAGAATTAGCAAAAGTATACATATTACAGCGCTTTGGTAACTATTTCTCTGCAAGAACTTGGAGTTATGAAGGTGCCCATGAGTGTATTAGACCAACAAAACCAATCGATGGTAATGAGTTACCTGATTATATTAAAGAGATTAGCATCTTACGTAGTTTTACACCCAATCATATACGATTATACTCACTTATCTTTAAACGCTTCATAGCAAGCCAGATGAGCAATGCTAAGGTTAGATATCAGATAGTAGAGATACCTAGCATTAATACTACAATAGAACTCCCTATAGGTATAGAGGAGGAAGGCTTTACTAGAATCTTACCTATCAAGGTTTATGATAGAATTAAAGAGAAGGTTAAAGTAATAGAATCTAGCCTTAAGAAGAGGGCTACAATATATCCATATACTCAAGGAGAGTTGGTAAAGGATATGAAGGAGAAGGGTATAGGAAGACCATCTACATACTCTATAATAATAAATCATATACTGGAGAAGAGGTATGCTGTAGATTCTAAAGGATTCCTTATACCTACAAGGTTAGGAAGAATGGTTTATGAGTTTCTATCAGGGAATTATGGTTATTTGGTATCTGAGGAGTTAACAAGGGAGTTAGAGTCTAAGATGGATGAGATAGAAGAAGGTAAGGCAGACCCTAACGATGTATTACAAGTATTAGCTGGATTAATAATGAATATTAGATGATAAGGATTTACATACTCTTCATAACTCTGCTTGTAGATAAACTAATAAATAATTATCATAATTATTATAAATGCAGCTATGATGACTCAGAGTTGATCTGATATATGATGTGAAGGCATTTGACTGAGCTGTAATTATTGATTATAATATGTTTATTATTTATTGTTAATTACTAACATTGATCATGAAGGGATGTATAGTAGATATCTTTGCTTTTGGTAAGTACCCTTACACTATAATCTACTGTTTATTATTAATACAATATCTGTACACATAAATCCCTCCTCCAATTTTCAATAGATTTTTATAATACATTAAAGATAATTATCTTATGACTTCGGAGAGTGAATCAAATGTTGAGGTTAAGAACGAAGGTGTGCAGAAAGAAGTTAATGCTAAGAAAGATATGAGTGAAGTAAGAGAATCAAGGAAAGTAAGGGCAGCAGGTAAAAGAAGAGGCAGGAAAGCAAGTGGTAGTAATAGCACTACCAACATTACAAGTGCTCCACCAGTAAAGGTAGCAACAAAGGAGCAACAACAGGTATCAAAGAGGTTACTAACAAAGTTAAATAAACATGAGTCTGCCTTACAAGAGATATCTTCTAGTATTAAGTTACTGCACTCAAAGCGCTTCAGAAAGAAGCTCGATTCTATAGATATACTAATTAAAGAAGTTAAGGTACTGGATAGGAGGTTAAAGAAAGTAGAGAAGGTAATAAGTAGATTAAAACGACGATGAGTAATAAATAATACAGGAATTACCTTTACTAACTTGTATTTAAGGCAAGGAGGTTAAACCTTCAAGTCTTTTTGTAATACAAGAATTATACTATTATCCCTAAGGTTTACTACGCAAAGCCATAATTACAATATAAAGATGCTCCGGGCGGGATTTGAACCCGCGATCAGCGGCTCGAGAGGCCGCTATGCTTAACCGGGCTACACCACCGGAGCATGTTATTAATGCTTAGTATGAGCAATTTAAAATTATCTAAACAAGCGAAAGATATTGTACCTGCTCTTCTAATGAGTATTCATGTAGGTAATTATTGATTATTTATTATGCGCCTTGATTAGATATGCCAGCTTTTTTACTCTTAGCCCTTTTACCCTCTACATGCATTATTAAGAAGAGGTATCCTGCAAGCCATGGCAAGAACATTATCTCACCAGCAACAGAATGGAATGACTCAAAAGAGTTAACATCTGCACTAACCAATAGTACATATAAGGATAATGATAGTATCCTTAGAGTATTAACGAATACAGTACCTACTACACCAATACCAAAGTAAAGTACCTTCCTCTTAGCATCTATATTCATCTTAAGCAAGAATGCAAGCATTACAAGGGAGTATATTATTATGCTATGCACACCAGCAGATGGCCAGAATACCTGTAATGCCATTGAGCCTTTATGCCCATTAAGTATAATCATATTACCCTTAGTATATACACTGCCTATATCTACAAAACTATCAATTGTATTTATTATAAATGCATCAAACTGTAGTAGATATGGCACTATGAACTGCAATGGTCCTAGGGTATTGTATGGGAAGAATGCATCTAGCGAGAGTATCACTGCACTTCCTAGCAGGTATATTGGGCTTGCTGGTGCAATCCTTACCCATCTCTTCCCATATGCTAATGCAAGTATAGCAATAGAGAATAGACCCATTGCTACATAATCCCATAACCATACCCAACTATCTACAAGTCTAACGTTGTAGATGCTTGCTGAGCCTCTTATAACCTCTCTATATCCATTCTCGACAGAAGCAAAGTATGCTAATATTACTATTGTACATGCTATCATTGCATATAGCCTTACTTTGCTTATGGTAACCCTAATACCAACTATCTCTGCTATCATGAATGCTAATGCAAATAAAAACCCTCCCCTACCCTCATTCCAACTCATACTATATGTATCGTATGCAACTGCTAGCGTGTATATTATTGGGGAGAGTAGAATTATGATTATTATAATGTAACTGTTATTACCACTTAATAAGCCCTCTCTCTTAACATCCCTTTTATCCTCTCTCTCTATCATAACTTTTACTCTATACCAACCTATCTTTAAACCTTGATCAATTATGCTATGTAATCCCATAGGCTCTTAGCACTCCTGTCTAAAAACTGCCTTAGCATATAACTCCTCTTAATCCATTCCCTTAATGGTATCTTAAGGTTACTCATAGCATACTTTACTGCATCTTCTACTGAACTGAACCTTAATGGCTTGCCCTTGAACATTGCTCTTAACTGCTCTCTAACGAACCATACCCCTATGGGTATATCAAACCCTGGGTATATCTCTCTAAGCATTAAGACTTTGCCTTGTCTATTAATACTCTTAAGGTACTCGCAAGCAGCAAGTCTAGATGAGTAGTAGCAACCCCCAACTATGGCATAATGCTTTAAACCATCATAGCCTTCATGATCACCAATAATCTCTACCCTTGTATCTTTATTCCATACTGTATCTGGGTACCAAGCCTCTATCCACTCAAACTCCCATGGACCAGGGGCTATTATACATACAAATCTATTTAGATACACTTCTCTTACATATACAAGTGGTTCATTAACCCATGCTTTATTCTTTATATGATATATTAAGAACCTTGATACTGTATCATCTACAGCAGTAATGCTCCACCTTGTAGGCACAAACCTCCTCCTCTTCTTAACGCCTAGGCATCCTGCGCTTAGTGCCCTTGCTATGCTAGTTACACTAACATTGCTATTGTATAATTCTATTATAGCATCTTTAGCATTGATATCATCATGGTAAGCCTTCTCTATCCTATGGTCAACCCTTATATTACCAAGATCTAGCCTCTCCAACTCTGCAGATGGACCAAATGGAGGTATGGTTTCACTTATGCTAAACATCTTACTTACCCTTGATATATGCATCCTAGCCTCTACTGGATTATCTGCCATTGCTATCTCTTGCATAGCTGTTACCATCTTATCTGAAGAGTTGTATGCACTGTTAGCATTTACAGTAACCTTACCTCTAACTAAGGTTAATCTAAACCTTAGTATATCTTTGATACTTACATTAGACCACTCCTCTGGCTTATCGTAAATGCTTACCCTATGCTCATCAACAGGTATTGAAGGTATCATAGGACCTATGCTTATCTTAGGATAACCTACTCTTCCTACGAATATGGAGGGAGGAGTGTAACCTTCTATGCTCTTTGCATCCAATGGTTTAAGATTCACATGGTTTGCAAGTATAGGGCAGTATGTTAATCCACATAGATTATTGCCCCTACACTTTACACATAAAGAAGGAGGGATGTTCATGGCATTATAATAATATATTATTATAAATGTTACTATTATTATTGTTATTGTTATGCTTTACCATCATACTCATCTCTTATTGCTGCTAAGACCTCGCTCTTTAATGCCTCTACTATCTCATGTGTATACTTGCTTAGATTGGCATCCTCTATAAGCCTAGGCCTTCTGTAGTCTATCCTTATCTCCTTCTTCACCCTAGCTGGTCTGTATGTAAATACTATAACTCTATCAGCAAGGCATACAGACTCTGCTATGTTATGGGTAACGAATATTATAGTCTTCTTTGTCTTCTGCCATAGTAGTTGAAGCTCAACTAGTAATAGATCCCTTGTTTGGGCATCTAGGGCAGCAAATGGCTCATCCATAAGTAACACCTCTGGATCCATTACAAGGGACCTTGCTATAGCTACTCTCTGCTTCATACCACCAGAGAGTTGGTGTACATAATAGTTAGCAAATTTATCAAGGTGCATTAACTGTAAGTAGTGCATTGCTAACTCCCTCCTCTTTGCCTTATCTACTCCAGCGATCTTTAAACCAAACTCAACATTCTCTATAACAGTTAACCATGGGAATAGTGCACCTTCTTGGAATATCATTATCCTATCTGGACCAGTATCTATTATAGGCTTATTATCAAGCAGGATCTCCCCCTCATCTGGCTTATCTAAGCCTGCTATTATATTTAGAAGGGTTGTCTTGCCACATCCAGAAGGACCTACCAAGCATACAAACTCACCATCATTTATATCTAAATTAATATTAGATAGGGTCTTTACTACACCATTAGTATGATTGTAAGTTTTACTTACATTCTTTATAATTAACTTAGCCATCTAATAACTATCTTATAGGCACTATATTTAAATCTAAGTTCATATTTAAATAATAAAATTACTCCAATTTAAACTAGATTTACTTGGTAATTATACTCTCTAATGGCTTAGTATATACCATATCTGATATATCTATATCTTGCATTAATCCTAGCCTTTTACCTTTGTTATAGTAGCCTTGGATTGAGTAAACCATGGGGTCATATGTAAATTCTACATTCTTTAATGCATCCTTCATCAATTCCTTTGATAAGGATTGACCAGTTAAGTCCTTTATCTCATCTATCACAACCTCTATAGCCTTATCCATATTAGCGTTCATCCAATCTACAGCACTTATATGAGCCTTTAGCATCTTCTTAACCAACTCTGGTCTCTCATTAATTATATCTAACCTTGTAAGGAGTACTGTTGTAACAAACCTATTGCCTTCCCATAGATCCTTCTCATCTATAAATACCTTGCCTCCTTCATTAAGCATCCTAGTTGCCCATGGCTCAGGTACCCATGCCCCTTGTATATAGCCATTCTTAAAGAGTATGAATAACTCAGAGTTCTTTGCGTTGATTATACTTACATCTCCTTGCTCATCTTTTAATGCTAGTCCATTATCTCTTAGGTAAGATTTTAATGCTACATCCTGTGTATTACCATATTGAGGAGTACCAAATGTCTTACCATGCAAGTCAGCAATGCTATTTATCTTATCATTTACTATGAACATTGCACCGTTTGCTGCTGCTCCTGCAATAACTCTAACGTTACCATTGCTTACTGCATAAGCATTGATAGCAGGTACTGGACCTATGTATACAAAGTCTACATTGTTTGTAAGCAAGGCTAATGAAGCATCTGGTCCAGCCTTGAAGACCTTGTACTCTACCTTGTAACCCTTGAGCTCTTGCTCAAATATGCTATTAGCCTTTGCTACAAGTGCTGGGGCATGGGTTATATTTGCAAAGAAGCCTATCCTAACCACATTGCTAGCATTAGCATTATTGTTGTTGCTGTTACTGCTTATCTGTGTAATGCTTACTGCTATTACACCAACAACAACAACTATTAATATCATAATAATAATGTAGTGTTTCCTTATCACCAATAACACTCATGATACTATAACTCTTATAACCTTTATCCCTGATAGTGCAATAGGCTTCTCAAGGCTATCCCATACAAATACCTCTATAGTATAATTGCCTCTCTTCATTGGAGTCCATGCTTGGGTTACTACAGCCCCAGACTCTGCTTGCATTAATGCTGATATGTATGCTATATGCTCTACAAATCCATCACTATCTATAACTTGAACTATGTAAACAAATCTCTGCTCCTTAGGTTGTTTATTGAACAGCTCTGATTGTATTGCTAGTCTACTTCCCATTGATAATATCCTTATATCCTCACCGAATTGGCTAACCACCTTTGGCTCAGATACATATACTCTCTCATTTGCTGGTATACCAGTACCATATATGGCATGGGCATATATGAACTTCATCTCAACAGTAGTTATGTTATCTGAGGAGAGTCTGCTAGGTTTGGGTAAGGTATCATCTATATATCTAGCAGTTATCTTATCGTTATCACTAACCCTCAATAGGTTATTCTCATGCCTCTCTTTGCCTGTAATGAATTTTATGAATCCTTCAAATACACCAGAATGAACATCCTTCTCATACAATGCTACCCTTACACCATTAGGATCTGAGTCTGACCATACATATACTATAGCCTTATCCCTTGTATATGGGTCCCTATCTGCATCTGGATCGTAGAGTGTTATCTTAGCAGTATCTGTATCATAGTAATGCTCTTTATCAAACTCAAGTCTAGCCTCATTGTACCTTATCTCAGATGCGTATGCTACTAAAGTATTATACACTACAACTAACCAATCATCCCTCCTTACCTCAACATCCCCTTTATAAAGTAATGGATTAGGTGTAAGTTTAACAGTTCCAATGAATATGCTAGAGTTGTTATCTGTCTCGTAGAGTGTTACATTTATTGCATTTCTACCCTTAACTGTAACTGTAAGGGTATCTTTAGCATTAGGATCCATATTCTTGCTCTTATCATAAACTGTTATAGTTGCTATATCGAATGGGGTATACGCCTGTTTATCAAGTTTTATAGTAGGTAGGGAATCATCTGCATATGAGATGCTAGCATAATTACCAGATCCTATTATAATTAATGTTAAAATGATATAGCCAACTAATAATATTGTTATCTTTCTCTTACTATCTTTTAAATTAATCAAAGATATCATCTATATGAGCTTATGTTAAGTAAGATTTAAAACTTTATGTATCTAAATGCTACCATTTCTTTATATTATTACCATGAATATGGGAATGGAACTCGTCTATGACCTGTTTTAAACCTTCCTTGTATGTAGGATACTTAAGCTTAAACCCTGTGCTCTTTAACCTAGAGTTAGAATACTTAGCAGAGTACCTTATCGCTCTAATAAGATCTGGTGTAAGATCACTAACAACTCCTAGCATTCTAGTTAATGCATAATACATGTATGTGATAATTTTAATAGGTGTATAAGGCAGTAGTATAGGCTTAATTCCATTACCTGCTAGTAAGCATATATAGTTAAGGTAATCTATCCATGGAATAGGTTGGTCATCAACCACATTGTATACATATCCATAACCTTTGCTAGTGTTGTAATCAAGGAAGTGTATGAATGCTCTAGCACAATCATGTACATGAACTAGCCCAATGTAATTCCTTGCATTACCAACCCATATAACCTTGTTTGCTTTAAGCATTCTTGTTATAGGATCACCATAACCATATACATAACCTGGTCTAAGTATTATTGCATCAAGCCCTTTGCTTACTCTATCAAGTATAGCATGCTCAGCCTCAAGCTTAGCCTTGCCATAGCCTGTATCTGGTTCACATGCATATGATTCATCAACCATTCTAGATCTAGCATCTCCATATACAGCAATACTACTAGCATAGATCATCTTAATGCCATACTTTAAGCATAAATCTGCTATTCTCTCTGTAGCATATACAATAACATCTTTAAGAGCATGATATGGATGGAACCTAACCTTTGCTGCTAGATGTATAACTGCATCACAGTGCTTTATAGCATCTAAGGTAGCATGATCGTTAACATCACCTACTATAACCTCCTGTGAATTATTAACAATACTACTCTTAGCACTATCCCTTATCAATGCTATAGTATAGTAGCCATGCTCAGCAAGTAACTTTACAACCTCTCTGCCTATGAATCCTGATGCACCAGTTACAAATACCTTCATACTCTAAAGTAGATGCAACAGTATGTATAATAAAAAGATGCTTTTATTTCTTCTAACTATAGCTTATTGCAGTATTACTTGCTCTGCTTAATATCTTATCCTTGCTTGTTAATACAAAGTACTTAATCAAAGATACTAAGCCCCTTATATATGAGTCTGCTAGGCTTAATGGGTTCTGTGCTAGATACCATACACATGCCATGTTATCACACTCATTACAATTCTCTGCTATATCCCATGCCTTATGCTCATATATCTCATCTATACTATGCTTTAATATGCTCATCCTATTCTCCTCACTATCAAACCTATAACATGGTACTATAACACTACCATCAGATTGTACAAAGAGCACCTTCCATGTTGCACAAGAGTCATACATTGCTCTACCATACTCTATCATATCCCTCATATACTTGAATGGTGTTGCTACAAATGGATCATCATGCTTCTTAGCATAATCTATTATAGCCCTTGCTACCTTGCTCTTAACCTCTCTACTTGGGGCAAGTGTGTACTTGCTTGCAAATACATCCTCAACAAAGGTGAAGTTTACAACATGGATATCCAACTCTTTCCTTACAAAATCAAAGTACTCATGTGTTATAAACTCTTCATAGTTATACTTTGTTATAACAGTATTTATAGCACGCTTTACATTGTACTTGCTTAGCATCCTAACATTCTCCATAACCCTCTTATACATGCTAGGACTAACTCCTCTTATCTTGCAGTATGAATCCTCTCTAACAGAGTCTATGCTACAGCATACAACTCCATAAGATGCTAACTCCTCAAGGTTTATCTTATGAAGCAAAGAGCCATTGGTTATAAGAGTAAATGGTAAGCCTATGGAGTGTAGATGCCTTAGAAGCTCCATTATATCCTTCCTACTTGTAGGCTCACCTCCTTCAACTATACTCCATATAACATGCTTTGCTACCTTGCTCATAACATGCTTCCACTGCTCAGTGTTAAGATCCTTATTCATAGCATTCATTAACTGTGCTTCCTTGTCTGGATCACCAAATGGGCACATTGGGCAGTAGAAGTTACAGTAACTTGTTAATGCAAATGTTGCCACCAATGGTCTCCTCTTGCCTTGTAGTCTATTTAAGGACCATGAACTTAATACTTTAAGCTGCTTAAGCATAGATCATATATGCTAATAAAATATAAAAATTTTCTCATGCTTAGAGTCATGTAATATATTATAGTATAATATAGGGATATAAATTTAGGAATCACAATATAGATTAGTGAATAATATTATAAAATAATAATATGCTGCAAGTAAAGACAGTTCAGGAAGATTTTTAATCTCTATGCATTAATAAATACAAGATGCATTAGAAGATGAAGCTTGAGCTCCCAAGGGGGATGAGGGATATAGAGTATGAGGAGTACATGCTTATAGAGTATACTAGGAGCAAGTTCATAGAATGCTGTAGGCTCTTTGGATTTAACCTTATGGAACCATCACCATTGGAGATGCTATCTACTCTAGAGGCTAAGAGCGGTCCAATGATAAAGGATGAGATATATGCATTCAAGGATAAGGCTGGGAGGGATGTAGCATTAAGGTTTGATCTAACCGTTGGTTTAACAAGATATATAGCAAGTAGGAGGGATGTAAAGATACCTGCAAAGCTTGCTGCCTTCAGTTCTGTATGGCGTTACGATGAGCCTCAGCAAGGAAGGTACAGATGGTTCCATCAGTGGGATATTGAGATATACGATAACTTTAGCATAGAATCTGATGCAGATGTTATAGAGTTCGTTAAACACTACTTTAAACTATTGGGCATAGATGTTAGTATAGATGTATCAGATAGAGCACTTGTTGAGCAGTTCATAAGAGAGAGGTTAGGTATAGATGATGAGGATAAGGTATTGGATATGCTTAGGGCAGTAGATAAGTTATCAAAGAAGGATGAGGACTCTATACTGAAAGAGTATGCATCTAAGGGCTTAGATGCTAATAAACTTAAGATTCTATTAGATCTTGCAAAGGTTAAAGGAGGAATTGAGGTGCTTAATAATGAGCATCTTAAAGGATTGGACTCAACAAGGTTAACCTCACTACTAGACTCACTAAAGGCTAGAGGTGTAGATGTTAACGTAAACATTGGTATAGTTAGAGGGTTAGATTACTACTCTAGCATAGTATTTGAGGTATACTCTAATCTTAATAACTTAGCACTTGTAGGAGGGGGCAGATATGATAAACTCCCAATTGCATTTGGTAGAGCAGATATAGGTGCTACAGGTGCTGCTGGTGGTGTTGAGAGGATAGTTGCATTGCTAAGGCAAAAGTTTGGGTTAAAGATCAATGAGATATTAAGATCTATTGATAGCAGGGTATTCGTTGCTTATGCTAGCAAGGAACTTAAGGTACATGCTATAAGGACTGTATCTATGCTAAGGGGTAAGGGTATATGCAGTGAGTGCATAGATGGTAGCCTTAAGAGGCAGTTAGAGTATGCATCAAGTAAAGGGTATAATACCTCAATAATATTTGCTGAGAGAGAATTTAAGGATGGCTATATTATAGTTAAGGATATGTTAAAGGGCAAGGAGGAGAATGTAAGGTTAGAGGAGTTCTTAGGTAAATAAATAATAATTATTATTGTTGTTGATTTTGTGAGTGCTTATGACTACAAGAGCATTGATGAATGAGGTAAGAGCATTAATAGATAATGCCTTGGAGAGGCTTAACTATACTAAAGTAGATTACACAGTAGAAGAGACCAAAGAGGAGTATGGTGATCTAGCATCAAACATTGCATTCCAATTAACTAAACTGCTTAGAGAGAGACCATCTGTAATAGCAGAGAATATAAAGAGCAAGATAAGTGTAGGGGGTTTAATAAGTGATGTTAGCATACTCAACGGTTACATAAACTTCAAGGCAGATATGGCAGAGTTTGCAAAGGTAACACTTAAAGAGGTATTTGCTAAGGGAGATAGATACGGTTCATTGAATATAGGTAATGGCAAGAGGGTTTTGGTTGAGCATACAAGTGTTAATCCTAACAAGGCATTGCATATAGGGCATGTTAGGAACCTTGTGCTTGGTGATAGCATATACAGACTGTTAAGGTTTACAGGGTACAATGCATATGTATTGAACTATATAGATGACTCTGGCTTACAGGTTGCTGATATAATAGTAGGCTTCAAATTCCTTAACATGCCATTGCATAGCAGTAAGAAGTTTGATCATTACTGTGGGGATGATGTGTATGTTAAGGTTAATGAGATGTATGAGCATGATACTTCTCTCCTTGAGAAGAGAAGGTTAGTATTGAAGGCTATGGAAGATTATGAGTCTGATACAGCAAGGTTTGCAAGAGAGATAACTAGCAGAGTATTGAATGAGCAGTTGAAGACATGCTGGAGGCTTTATGCTAGGTACGATTGCCTTAACTTTGAGTCTCAGATAATAGCATCTAAACTATGGGATAGAGCATTAGAGATAATAAAGGATAAAGGTATAGTTGAGTATGTTAATGATCCAAGTAGCAAGTACAATGGTTGCATAGTTATAAAGGCTGGTTTAGAAGGGGAAGAGAAGGTACTTGTTAGGAGTGATGGTACTGCAACATACATAGCAAAGGATATACCATATGCCATGTGGAAGTTAGGTGCCATAGAGTCTCCATTCAAGTATGTTAAGTATGCTATTCAGCATGATGGAACTACTCTATATGCTACAACTTTACAAGAGAATGGAGAGGATGTGAGTTTTAACAATGCTGATCAAGCAATAACTATAATAGATGTTAGACAGAGCAGGCTTCAGAGTATAATAGCAAAGATACTATCCATGCTAGGCTATGATAGCAATAGATATATACACTTGGCATATGAGGTTGTTGCATTAAGTGCAAATACAGCAAAGATGCTTAACATAGATATAGGTGATAGAAGGTTCATGCATATGAAGGGAAGGGAGGGTATATACATAAACGCTGATACCATGCTAGATATGCTTCATAACAAGGCTTATGAAGAGGTGAAGGCAAGGAACCCAGATGCTGATGAGCAATGGATGCATGATGTTGCTGAGAAGATAGCAGTAAGTGCTATAAGGTATATAATGCTTAAACATGATCTTGATAAGATAATAACATTTGATATCAACGATGCACTTAACCTTCAAGGCGATACAGCTCAGTATATACAGTATGCTTATGCAAGAGCATATAGGATACTTGAGAAGGCTGGAAAGGATAAGGATAGTTATTATGCTATTGATGTAGCAGATACACATTTACTTAATAAACATGAAGAGGTAGCGTTAATAAAGGCTATAGCAAGGTTTGATCTAATTGTTGAAGGAGCGGTTAAGAGCCTATCCCCAAAGCCATTAGCAAAGTACTGTTACTCATTAGCCTCATTATTCAATGAGTTCTATGAGCATGTTCCAGTGCTACATGAAGATGATAAGGCTATTAGAGAGGTTAGATTACATCTTATAAAAGCATATACTATAGTGTTAAGTAATTGCATGAACCTATTAGGTATACATGTGCTTAAGAGTATGTAATTTATGTAATAACTATGCCAATAGCAATAATATGAGGATAAACTTTAGCTTCTCATCTACATAAATTAATTTGTCTAACCTCTATTTATTTAACCTCAATAAACGCTAGATGTGGTATATATAAAGAGGATAGAGATAAACGGTTTTAAGTCATTTGGTAAACATACAATAATAAACCTTGATAAAGGCTTAATATGTATAACTGGACCAAATGGATCTGGCAAGAGCAATATACTTGATGCAATAACTTTTGCATTAGGAGAGAATAGCAGTAGAGTACTAAGGGTAGATAGATTACACTCATTGATACATGATAATGGTGATTCTAAAGCAAAGAAGGTAAGGGTAAGTATAGCATTTGATAACAGTGATAGAGGTATACCAATAGATTCAGATACTGTAAGCATAGCAAGAGAGATGAGCATGGATAGCAATGAATCTGAGTATTACCTTAATGGTAAGCATGTTAGTAGATCAACCCTAACAAATATGCTAGAGGCCTCACTTGTATCAGCAAACAGGCTTAATATAGTACAGCAAGGTATGGTTATGCGTATAGCAGAGCTTAACAGGGAAGAGAGGAGAAGGATAATAGAGGATATACTAGGTTTATCGTACTTTGATGAGAAGAAGGAAGAGGCAAAGAAGCAGTTAGACGAGGCTGATAGAAGGTTAGAGGTTGCATTGGCAAGGATAGGAGAGATAAGGAAGAGGATAGATGAGTTAGAGCACGAGAGGAATGATCAGTTAAGGTTTGAGTTCCTAGAGCATGAGATAGCAAGATTGAAGAGTGTAAAGTTAACTAACATGTTAAAGAACATAAGCCTAAAGATATCTATGCTAAAAGATAAGGTAAAGGAGAGAGAGCAAGAGATAGTAAAGGTAAGTAAAGAGCTAGAGTTGGTAAGGGGTAAGATAAGTGCAGTTGAGTCTGAGAAGAATGCATTTATGAAAGAAGTTGATAATGTATCGAGGACAAAGGCTGAGATCAGTAAGAAGGTATCTAGTCTGGTCTTTAAGGCTGAGCAGTTAAGAGCAATGATTGATACTAACAAGAGTAGGATACCAATACTGGGCAATACAATAAGCAAGGTTATAAAGGAGAGAGATGCATTAAAGGCAAAGCTTGCTACTATTGATAAGGATATTGCTATATTAAATAATAGATTAGCAGAGTTAGAGGATAAGAAGAGGATACTTAACAAACAACTTACTAACATTAACTCTAAACTAGAGGAGTTAACTAGCAAGAATAATGCATTAAATGCAGATATTAACAAGATGAATGAGAAGATTACAACATTAAAGGATACCTATTCTAGTATAGAGTTACAGATAGCCTCTATCAATGAGAGGTTAAAGATTCTAGATAGTAATAGAGAAGAGTTAGAGAAGAAAAAGGATAGACTAAAGAATGATATTAATGCATTAGAGGATTTAATTGCTAAACTAAAGGATTCTAGAGTTAATATAATGCAAGAGTTAGAGAATGTTAGATCAGAGTATGCTAGAGTTAAGGAGAAGAGAGATAGGCTTAACAAACAACTTGATGATGCCTTACTCTTGTTTAATAGAGCCAAGGAGATAACAACAAGGTATAAGACTATCATAGAGACTGCAATGCATGGAGAGGATAATACCATAGCATCTCTATTAAGCAATGCTAAGCAGTTCAATATACTTGGATTAGTACAAGATCTAATATCATGGGATAAGATGTATAATCGTGCTATTTTAGCATCAGCATCGAACTGGCTTAATGCTGTAGTAGTTAAGGATGTTAAATCTATGCTATCTATTCTAGAGTATATAAAGGTTAATAGATTCTCAAGGGTAACTATAATACCTCTTGAGATAATAGAATACTTCAGTCATGATAATAATAGTAATAGTAATAAATTAAAGGTAAGAGCAAGAAGAGTAGCAGAGTTAATAGACTGCAAGTATAAAGGACTTAAGGAGTTCATATTTAATGATACTCTACTAGTTAAAGATACTGAAGAGGCTGTAAGGCTTGCAGAGGATGGTTATAGGGTTGTAACACTCAACGGTGAGTTATTTGAGCCAAAGCTAAATGCATTGATAGTTGATCTAAGTGGTAAAGTAAGCAGTGTATTTAAGTTACTACTTAACAGTAGATCAGTGAATGATCTTAGTGATGCATTAGAGTTGTTAAAGCAAGTTATAGATAAGAAGAGAACGAATGTTAAGGAGATGGATGACCTTCTATCAAGTTTAGATTATAGAAAGGTTTCACTTGAACAAGAGTTAATAAAATTAGACTTAAACCATGAACATGCATTAAGCTCATTAAATAAGAGCAAAGAGTTATTGGAGGATATATCTGTTAAAATAGATAAATTAGAGAAGGATAGAGTTAATTTAAAGGAAAGTATTGAATCGTTAACATTAAAGAGATCAGATGTTGAGAAGGATATTGCAATATTGGTAGAGGAGTTAAGATCTTTTAATATGCAAAGCAAGTTATTACTTAATGCTATAGATGATGTTACAAGGGAGAAGAATGGTTTTGTAAATAGATTAGATGCTATAGAGAAGGATTTAAGGGATGTCTTAACACAGATATCCTCTAAGAATGCACAAAGGGAGAGTATCTTAAAGCGCATAGATGATATGACAAGGGAGATAGAGCAGGTAAAACAACAGGCTAGAGAGAGTATAAAGATAGTTAAAGAGTGCAAAGAGAGATTAGTGTTGTTAGAGGATGAGTTAAAGGCTGCAAGGGATAAAGAGCAAGAGATAATTAATGCATCAATAGGCTATATAGATAGATTAAATGCATATGATAATGATTTAAAGAGGCTAAGGGATGAGGAGAGAGTATTAAGTAAGCAATTATCTATGCTAGAAAGGGATCTAGCATTAAGTAATAAGGAGTTGAATGATCTAATGCTTGAAGAACAGAGGGTTAAAAGAGAGATAGCAGTATTGGGTTCAGATACAATAGCTGTTGATGAGCATAATGATAACTACAATATTAATAATGAAGCATTGTTAGATGAACTTATAAAGGAGAGGGATGAACTGAAGAATTACGTAAACCAACTTGCAAACAAGAGTTACATACAACTGATAGAAGGATATAGAGGTTTATCTGAGAAGAAGAACCAGTTAGAGGAGGAGAGGAATGCAATAGTAAGATTCATTGAACAGATAGAGAGTGAGAAGAGGCAGTTATTCCTTGATGCATTCACTAGCATAGATAAAGAGGTTAGGAGTATATTTGCAACTATGACAGATAACATGGGTTCAGCATGGTTAGAGATAGAGAAGCCAGATGATATCTTCTCCTCAGGTATAGTATTCATGCTCCAGTTCCCTAACAAACCTGCTAGGGAATCAAACTCTCTAAGCGGGGGAGAGAAGACCATAGCAGCAATAACATTCCTTCTAGCATTACAATCATTAAAGCCAGCACCATTCTACCTATTTGATGAGATAGATGCTCATCTGGATAGCATAAACACTGAGAGATTGAAGAAGATAGTGAAGGATAGGGCAAAGATGAGCCAGATAATAATGGTTACATTAAAGGATACACTTGTAGCAAATGCTGATATGGTATATGGGGTTTATGCTAAGGATGGTATATCACATGTTGTAAGATACAAGATACCTGTTAGTGTATCTACTTGATAATATAATAGCAATTAATGTCTCTCTGCATTTCTATTCTCAACTATAAGCTCAGTTAATGCATTGAATGCCCTAGCCACATCATCCATCTTAACCACTATTATGGTATCTGTATAGCAACTTATAGTATCCTCTATGTTTATCCTCCTCCTTGCTAACTGATTATAGAATACTAAGGCACAGCCTGGTGTCTTTATTATCTCCTCTGGGCTCTCAACTATTATTGCAGCAAGGTCATCCTCATACTCAAGTATGTGCTCATTGAATAAGGTCTTCATCTTCTCAAGTATTATATCATCAAATATCATTGTAACACTCTTAATACCCTCAGATACACTTATGAACGAGTCGTAATACTCTCTTAATGGCATAGATATCTTCTCTATAGTACTTCTGCTCTTAACTATTGATACCTTTGCCACATCTGTTCTAACATTAACCTTGCTCCCTGCTATTATGCTACTTATACCCTTGCTTGGTATTATGTAACTGCCCCTTATCCTCTTCAATGCCGTTACTATACTATCTATGCTAACATCTCTGCCTAGAATTGCAGATATGCTAGGCTTTATCATCCTAGCCATTGCACTATAGTTAACGTAACCTCTCTGTAGTGCATCTTGGAACGCTAGATCGTTATCAACTATGGCCTTAACACTCCTAGTTATGCTTTGTTTGACCAACATTAGTCATTATCACCAATATTGGTTTTTGTAGAACAAAAATATAAATATACCGTTATATTCATATTCCTTCTATGAAGGCCGTGCTAGCATACTCAGGTGGTTTGGATACAACAGTAGCAATAAAATGGTTACAGGTTAAGTATGGTTATGATGTTATAACAGTAACTGTAGATGTTGGGCAAGATGATGACTTTAAAGCCATAGAGGATAGAGCAAAGTCTACTGGTGCTATAAAGCACTACACTATAGATGCAAAGGCTGAGTTCGTAAGCAATTATGTTATGCCATGTATAAAGGCTAATGGGCTTTACGAGGAGAAGTATCCATTAGCAACTGCTCTTGCAAGACCACTTATAGCAGAGAAGGTTGTCTCAATAGCAAGAAGAGAGGGTACAAATATACTTGCACATGGTTGCACAGGTAAAGGCAATGATCAGTTAAGGTTTGATATAACTATGAAGGCTCTTATGCCTGAATGCAAGATAATAGCACCAGTTAGGGATATGAACCTAAACAGAGAGCAGGAACTTGAGTTTGCTAAAGAGCATGGAATAGAGGTAGCAGAAGAGGCTAAGAAGTACAGCATAGATCAGAACCTATGGGGTAGAGCTATAGAAGGGGGTATGCTAGAGCATGCTGATAAAGAGCCTGAGCATGATGCCTTCAGATGGGTTAAGGTTGATCCTAAGGATATGCCAGACGAGCCATGTTATATGAGTATAGAGTTTGATAATGGTATTCCTATTGCTATAGATGGTATCTCATGCAATAATCCTCATGATACTATTAAGCTTATAGAGTATGCTAATATGCAAGTAGGTAATCATGGTATAGGTATAGTAGATCATATAGAGGATAGGGTAATAGGTATAAAATCTAGGGAGGTTTATGAAGCCCCTGCAGCAATAGCAATAATAGAGGCACATAAAGACCTTGAGAAGTTGGTATTAACTAGCCATCAGTTAAGGTTCAAGAGGTATGTTGAGCAGCAGTGGAGCATGCTTGCATACTCTGGCTTATGGCTTGAGCCCTTGAAGGAGGATCTAGATAGGTTTATAGACTCTACTCAGAGATATGTTAGTGGGAAGGTAACATTAAAGATGTACAAGGGTGTATTAAGAGTAGTCTCTAGGAGCTCAAACTACTCTTTGTACGATGAAGGGTTATCAACATATGGTAAAGGTTCAACCTTTGACCAGAGTCTAGCAAGGGGTTTCGTTGATCTATGGGGTTTACAGTCAATAGTAGCAAATAAGATTAGAGGAGAGAAAGGTAATAGTAATAGTGGTTATGCTAGGGGTGAGCATTATGGCTAAGGTTAGATGCTTGGAATGCGATAGAGATCTTAATATACCAGATGATGCAGTTGATGGTGAGATAATCACATGCCCAGACTGTGGTGCAAACTATGAGGTTATGCATACAAGCAAGGGTATTGAATTGAAGCAGGCTGAGAGTGTAGGAGAGGATTGGGGTGAGTAAAAAAGTTGGTTAGCATGAGTTCCAATGTTAATAACAACAATAATACTTACAATAGTAACAGCAGTTATTATGATAACTCTCCAGATATTACCATAATATTTGATAGGTTAAGGTGGGAAGAGAAGGAGTTGCTAGATAAAGCCTTAAAGTTAGGTTACAATGCTAGATTAGTTGATGCTAAGGATCTTGTATTCACCACACACAATGGCAATGCTAAATCCTTTGGTAGCATAGTTATACAGAGGTGCATAAGCCATTACAGAGGTTTATATATAACTGCATGCTTGGAGGCACTTAACATACCAGTTATTAATAGATATAGTGTTGCAGAGGTCTGTGGTAATAAGCTATTATGCTCTCTAGCATTAGTAAAGCATAATGTACCTACACCAAAGACCCATTTTGTATTCAGTGCTGAGAAGGCCGTAGAGGTAGCATCAAGCCTAGGCTACCCTATAGTATTCAAGCCTATAGTTGGTAGTTGGGGTAGGCTTGTTATCCCTGTTAAGGATAGAGAGATGATGGAGTCTATAGTTGAGATGAGGGAAGAGATGTCAAACCCATTGAACAAGATATACTATCTGCAAGAGTATGTTAAGAGACCTCCTAGGGATATAAGGGCTATAGTAGTTGGGGATAGGGTTATAACAGCAGTATACAGGTATGCTGCTGAGGGAGAGTGGAGGACTAACATAGCAAGGGGAGGAAAGGCTGAGTTATGCCCAATAACAAAGGAGTTGGAGGATACATGCTTAAAGGCTTCTGCTGCAGTTGGAGGAGGTGTGCTAGGTGTTGATCTAATGGAGGATGAGGCTAGGGGATTGCTTGTACATGAGGTTAACAATACAGTAGAGTTTAAAGGTGCTGCAAGTGTTAGTAGCGTTGATATAGCACAAGAGATAATAAGATATGCTATGAGGTTGGTTAAGGCATGAGCAATAGTATAGTTAAGGTTGGTGTTGTAGGCGCATCAGGATACGTTGGAGGAGAACTCTTAAGGTTACTTGTAACACACCCAAGGGTTGAGCTGACCATGGTAACATCTAGGCAGTATACTGGTGAGTATGTGCATAGAGTACATCCAAGCCTTAAAGGGTTCACAGAGCTAACATTCTCCCCTGTTGATATAGATAAGTTAAGTAGCAAATGTGATCTGGTATTTACTGCAGTACCACATGGTAAGGCTGTTGAGATAGTTAAGAAGCTATATGAGACAGGTGTTAGAGTTATAGATCTTAGTGCAGATTACAGGCTTAAGGATCAGAGAGCATATGAGTACTACTACGGCTGGGAGCATCCTTATCCAGATCTATTGAGCAAGTCTGTATATGGCATACCTGAGTTGCATAGGGATGAGATAAGGAGTGCTAAACTAGTCTCATGCCCAGGGTGCATGGCTGTAACATCGTTACTTGCATTGGCACCTTTGGTTAAACATGATCTTATTGATTTAGATCATATAGTTGTAGATAGCAAGATAGGCTCATCTGGTGCTGGAGGCAAGCCCTCATCTGGAACCCATCATGCAATGCGTTATGGTGTGGTTAGACCTTATAAGCCAGTTAAGCATAGGCATACAGCAGAGATAGAGCAGGAGTTAAGCATAATAGCAAAGAGAGATGTTAAGGTTAGTATGACACCCCATGCTGTTAATATAGTTAGAGGTATTCTTTGCACTAACCATGCATTCCTTAAGAGGAGTACTAGCATACAAGAGCTCTGGAGAGCTTATAGAGGTATGTATAGGGATGAGCCATTTATAAGGCTTATAAGAGATACCAAAGGACTATACAAGTACCCTGATCCAAAGTTCGTTGTAGGTTCCAACTTCTGTGATGTTGGCTTTGATATAGATGAGAAGAATACTAGGATAGTTGCTCTATCCGCAAGTGATAACCTCATGAAGGGTGCTGCAGGCTCTGCTGTGCAATGCATGAACGTTATGTATGGATTTAGGGAGGTTGAGGGACTATTATTAACCCCTATAACACCAGTATAACCTTTATCTTTATTATTGATTTATTGGTTAAATGGTGATGCTTTAGATGATAGTTATAAAGATCGGTGGTAGTATAGTAGATGGTTTACATTCTAGTATTATAGATGATATTAAGAGCATCCTTGGTATAACTAATAATAATAGCATAGAGGGCAAGGATAAACTTGTTATAGTCCATGGAGGAGGCAAAGAGGTTACAAGGATAGCAAGTATGCTAGGGAAGGAGCAGAGGTTCATAGTATCACCTGAAGGGATAAGGAGTAGGTATACGGATAAGGAGACTATGGAGATATTCACCATGGTTATGGCTGGTAAGATAAACAAGGAGATAGTATCCCTCTTGCTTAAGAATGGTATAAATGCCGTAGGCTTATCTGGTATAGATGCTGCAATAATAAATGCTGAGAGGAAGAAGAGGCTTATCATAATAGATGAGAGGGGTAGGAGGGTTGCAATAGATGGAGGTTACACAGGTAAGATAAGCAGGGTTAATGCCTCATTACTTAACATATTACTTAGTGCAGATTATGTACCAGTCATAGCTCCAGTTGCTATAGGTAATGAGTTTGAGATGCTTAATGTTGATGGCGATAGGGCAGCAGCATATATAGCAGGTGGCTTAAATGCTGATAAGGTAATATTCTTAACAGATGTTAATGGTCTTATTATGGATGGTAAGTTGGTAGAGCATTTAACATTAGAAGAGGCAAAGAGGATGCTACCAAGGATTGGGCATGGGATGGAGAAGAAGGTGTTAGCATGTACTGAGGCATTAAGTATGGGCGTTAAAGAGGCAGTAATAGCATCAGGAAAGGTTGAGAATCCCATTAGCAATGCATTAAGGCATAACAACTGTACAGTTATAAGCAGTAAATGATCCTAGAATGTATATTGATGTAGTATGAAAGCATATACGCAAGAATTCATGGAAGAGGATCTATACCTTGCCAATGTATTCCAGAGGTATCCAATAAACATAGTTAAAGGTAAAGGAGCATATGTATGGGATAACAATGGTAAGGAGTACATAGACTTCATGGCTGGTTATGGTGTTGCCTTAGTTGGGCATTGTAACGATAAGGTTGTTGATGCAGTAAAGAGGCAGGTGGAGAAGCTTATAACATGCCACTGCTCATGCTACAATGATGTTAGGCTTGAGTTCCTTAGGAAGATAGTTAGTGTATCTAGGGGGTTAGATAAGGTATTCTTCTGTAATAGTGGTGCAGAGGCATGTGAGGCAGCAATTAAGATAGCAAGGAAGTATAGCAAGAGGTATGGAATAGTTGCCATGGTTAACTCCTTCCATGGGAAGACTATGGGAGCATTATCTGTAACCTATGCAAGTAAGTACAGGGAACCATTCAAACCATTGCTTGATGGTGTTACATTTGTACCTTATGGCAATGCTGATAGACTTGAGGAGGTTATAGAGGATGATGCAAAGGGAGATAAAGTTATAGGTGCTGTTATACTTGAGCCTATACAAGGAGAAGGAGGTATAAATGTACCTCCTCAAGGTTACCTTAATAGGGTAAGGGAGATATGTGATAAGTATGGCATACTCCTAATACTAGATGAGATACAGTCTGGCCTAGGAAGGACTGGAAGGTTATGGGCCTCAGAGCACTGGGGTGTAATACCAGATATAATGTGCTTAGCAAAGGGTATAGCAGGGGGAATACCAATGGGTTTAGTATTAGCAAAGAGTGATGTTATGGACTCATTAAGTATAGGGGAGCACTCAAATACATTTGGGGGCAATCCTTTAGCATGTGCAGCAGCAAAGGCTACCCTAGAATGCATAGTTGATGATAAACTTGTAGATAATGCTGCTAATGTAGGCAAGTACATGTATGAAGGATTGCTAAGGCTTAAGGATAAGTATAAGATAGTAAGGGATGTTAGAGGGTTAGGGCTTATGCTTGGTATAGAGTTAAGGTTTGATGTTAAAGACATACTCTTGGATGGTTTAAAGCATAACATACTACTCCTTTACTCTGGCAGGAATGTTATAAGACTACTACCACCATTAATAATAAATGAAGAGATAGCAGGCAAGGCATTAACTATATTAGATACCCTCTTAAATAGAGAGCAGGAGAGGAGGGGTATAAAGTAATAATGAGCATTGCTATGGATAGCATAGATGAGAAGATAATAAGCATACTAAAGGATAATTCTAGAAGAACTAACAAAGAGATAGCAAGCCTTGTAGGCTTATCAGAGTCAGCTGTAAGAAGAAGGATAGAGAACCTAGTTAAGAGAGGAGTAATAAAGAGATTCACTATAGAACTGGGGTTAAGTAACAAGACAAGTGCTATAACACTAGTATCTGTTAAACCTTCGGTAGACACAGCAAAGGTATCTGAGGCTCTAAAATCCTTGAAGGGGGTTGAGATAGTATATGAGATAACTGGACAGTATGATATAGCAGCAATAGTTAGTGCAAGTAGTATAGCAGAGATAAATAAGTGCATAGATGAGGTTAGAAGGATAGAGGGGGTTGATGATACAAACACAGTTATTATATTAAGGACTCTGAACTGATAAGATAAATAAGATGAGCATATTAACCATTTATAAATAATTAATTAAAAAATTAAGGTTTGTTATTGTACCCTGTATGCGTGGAGCCAGTCTTTGCCCTTAAACCTAAACAATGCTATCATTCCTGCAAATGCTAGTACCATTGGTAGTATAACTAGTAACGGGAACTCTGGTACAACATTAATAGTGAACTCAGCACTCTCATTACTACCATCTATATTCTCAAACCTTATAGTTACTGGACCCTCCACATTGGTTGGGAAGGTTAAGCTCTCATTCCCACTTCCCCCTATTGCTATACTATCCCTTCTTATAATCTCTTGACCATCCTTTATTACAACAAACCTATACTTAACATCCCTCATGGAGGCTGTTGCTGCATCCATAATCATTACACCAAACTGTACAGGCTGACCTTGTACTATATCACCAGCAGGTAGACTAAGAGTAACTGTCCATTTATTACCAGATGTTACAGCATTCAATGTCTTAACACTACCTATATTTAATGGAATGCCTACATCCTTCTCTCCTGGCACGATCATAAACTCTGCTATCTTACTGTTACCCATACCCATACTATTCAACTGCTCACTTATTGCTATCAACATACTTGTAGGCAGCATAAAGTGTACTATTGGTTTACCTGCCAGAGAGTATTTATCGGTTATTACTGCTGTATTAGGTAATCTAATACCATTAACTGTAGCAGTATAAGTATCTGCTATTAGTGAAGGAGAGTCTATCACAGTCTCCATATGGAGCAATGGTACCTGCTCCAGATACTTTCTATCCCAGTTGAATGGCATAGTATAGATTATTGCATTACTATCCTGCTTATAATCAAATTTAAGTATCTTATCGTAGTATGATATAACCTCTACTTTACCATCATTTACATCATACTGCTGTCTAGTTGATATAGTTATGTATGAGGTGAACTTTGGTGGATTATCTATAAGAGCCTTAGGCGTCTCTATACTCCATAACTCACCTTTTATCTCATACAACCCTCCATCTATAAGTATTGGACCCCTTAACTGGGCTGGGTTAAATAATGTACCCTCATACTTCTCTATGCCTGTAGGCTCTATAGGTGCACTTACCATAACCTCACGCAATCTTGGATCTGGTTTTATGCTAAGCCATATGTTACCATCTGGGGAGTAAAAGTTATCCAGAACAAGTAACTTGCCACCGTAGTTTATCCTTAAGAGTATAGATGAACCAGGTATATCCTGTTGTGTATTAGCATCGTATACCCTTATCCTCATCCTTGCCTCATCAGGGATATTATCTTTATCTATAGATAGTAATGGATTAAGATTCTTATCGTATAACTCTATCCTTATTGTTACTGCTTTGCCCTGCAGATTTGCTACAAAAGCCTCGTCTGAGTGTAGACCATGAGCGTATGCTTGCTTTATTAACTGCAGAGAAGGTAGCAATGGTTGTACTGCAAGTAATGCTATCACTGCTATTACAATGCTTACTCTTACTCTTAACATATGGTATGTTATCTAAATTTATATAAATATGTTATCTTACATGAGGCATGATTTTAATAATATATAAATAAAATAAAATCAAAACAAGTTTTGCTTTACCTAGTATATCATTGATTCATTAATCTCCTAATGCCCTTCCTCTTCCTTATGCTCCTCATGCATTCCTTCCTTATGCTTCTCGCCCTTCATTATCTCATTAACACCAACTACTACAGATGAGCCTGCAGGGAACCTTATTGGTGTATTGCTATCGTTCATTATTATAACATCTGTTATCTTCCCAAGTGCTTTATCCTTCTCATGTGTACTCTCTAGATCTGCATGCCATACACACATCTTACCCTTTGTAGATACCTTCTCAAGTAAGTGCATATCTAACTCCTCAAACATACCCATATCAGCATTACCAGCCATAACCTTTACTCTAGGCATAGGATTGCCATTAGCATCACATGGCATCTTTAGTGCTACATGCCCATTCATTATATGGTATGGAGCAGAGTCATATAGATGTATGAAATCATTTGCATTTATCCTCTTGTGATCAAGTATAACTTGAACAGTATCTCTAACCACATCTACAGCCATGCCTTCCCGTCCTACAGCAGTTTTGCTGCCTATTATTGCAGTATATGATATAGCACTTATTGCAACTACTGCTACTACTATTGATGCTATAATTCCTATCTTACGCATGCGTATATTAAAAACAATTATTTAATAAGGCTTATGGTACAACAATCAAATCTGTAATATAGTAATCAGTATAGTTTATTAGCATCCTCCTTAACCTTTGATGCCTCCTCCTTCTCTCCTACCTTATCTGCAAGATAAGAGTATATGCCCATCTTAAGTACCTTTAAGGATAGCAAGGCACACTTTATCCTTGCTGGTCCAAGGTTAGTTAACCCTAGGTTATCAAGTATATCCTCCTTGCCTATCTTCTTAACATCCTCTATACTCTTCTTCATAACTATCTCAGTTAGCATAGATGCACTTGCTTGGCTTATTGCACAACCCTTGCCATTGAACCTAATATCCTTTATCTTACCATCCTCAAACTTTATATGCATCTCAACCTCGTCACCACACAATGGGTTTGAGTCTCTAACTACAACATCTGCATCCTCTAACTTACCATAGTTCCTAGGATTCCTGTAGTAATCAAGTATTATCTCTCTATATATATCTGCACTGCTCATATGCTAATGATCACCTACCTTGAATATCAACCTTGCCCTATTTAAAGACTCTATGAAGGCATCTATCTCCTCCTTTGTATTATATATATAAAGGCTTGCCCTTGATGTTGCTGCTACCCCTAACCTCTCCATCAATGGCTGAGCACAATGATGCCCTGATCTTATTGCTATACCATCCTCATCTAGTATGGTTGCAAGGTCATGAGGGTGTATATCTGCTAGATTAAATGAGAATACAGCACCCCTTGAATCAGCATCCTTGCTACCATAGAGCCTAAGATCCTTAACCTCATTAAGTCTAGATAGCATATACTCTGTAAGCTCATGCTCATATACCCTAACATTGTTCATGCCTATTGCATTAAGGTAGTCTATGGCAGCACCAAAGCCTATAACATCTGCTATGTTTGGTGTACCAGCCTCAAACTTCCAGGGTAGATCGTTCCATCTAGCATCATACTTGTGCACCTCCTTTATCATATCTCCTCCAGAGATGAAGGGATCCATGTAATCTAGCAGTTCTTGCTTAGCATAAAGTACACCAACACCAGTTGGACCAAGCATCTTGTGTGCTGAGAAAGCAAAGAAGTCACAGCCTATATCCTTAACATCGACTGGCATGTGAGGAGTAGACTGTGCGCCATCAACTAGAACCTTTATATCCTTATCATAGCCTTTACAGATCTTAACTATATCCTTAACTGGTAATATACTGCCTAGAACATTTGACATATGGCTTACTGCTACAAGCCTTACATTATCTCTTGCTAATACATCATAAAGATCCTCTAACATCAATGAGTAGTTGCTCTTAGAGTCCTCAAGGTTAACCCTAATGTAATGCAGTCTAGCCCCCTTCTCCCTTGCTATAATCTGCCATGGGACTAAATTACTATGATGCTCTACCTCAGTAAGAACTATGGTATCTTTAGCATTTATACTCTTTCTAGCCCATGCATATGCTACAAGGTTTATAGCCTCTGTAGCATTCTTTACAAATATAACCTCATCATTAGATGCGTTTATTAACTTGGCTACCTTAACCCTAGTATCCTCATAAGCCTCCGTAGCCTCTACTGCTAGTTGGTGCACCCCTCTATGTATATTTGCATTGTAGTTTGTGTAATATGTGTATATGGCATCTATAACCTGCTTTGGCTTCTGTGTTGTAGCAGCGTTATCAAAGTATATTAGCCTCTTACCATTCTTAAGCCTCCTCTTAAGTATAGGGAAGTCCTCCCTTATTCTATCAACATCTATTATGCTTAGCATAGTTAATCAACCATCAATAGGTATACTGAGTCCCCATCTATTTTAACATTATATACTGTTAATGGTCTCTCTGCTGGAGGGTTTAATGCCTTGCCATCACTTATCCTAAACCTTGATAGGTGTAAAGGGCATGTTACCTCATCTCCAGTAAGAAAACCCATGCTAAGATCAGCGTATTGGTGTGTGCATATTCTATCTAAAGCATGTATGCTGTTCTTATACTTTATTAGCATTATCTCTTTACCATTAACATCTACAGCAATAATCTCCCCTTCCTTCAGTTCATTAACACTACATACTCTAACCCATCTACCCTTACCAGTATCAGTGCTCTTGCTATTGTTACTCATCTTATCTATACTTGTAGTGCTTCTCAAATATATCTGCCTCAACCCTCCTAGACTCCTCCTCAACCTCCCATATCTCCTTCATAACATCATCAGATAGCAGTATGAGTGGTCTATTACGCCATTTACAGTCTATAAGGTAGGTTGTGTATATTCTAGCATCCTTGCTTAGCCTCTTAAGCAATGGCTCAACGAAGCCAAAGACTATAGCCCTCTTTGCATCATCTCTACTCATACCTCTACTCATCATGTAGAATATCTGTTCTTCATCTATCTGTGCAACTGATGCTGAGTGTGTAGCCTTAACCTCATTAGTCTCTATCTCTAATGCTGGTATAGAATCTGCCCTTGCACCCTTGTTAAGTATTATTGCATGACCAGCAAGGTAAGACTCTGAGCCCTTTGCATCCTTAACTATCCTTATCATCCCTTTGAATAGAGATCTTGCAGTATCCTTAACTATACTCTTTGATAATACCCTTCCTATAGTATTTGCCTTAATATGTATCATGTTAGCAGTAACATCAGATATCTGTGAATTGTTAACAAATATAACATTGAAGTGCTCTGCTGCTGCTCCAGTGCCTTCAAGTATGTTATCAACCTTGCATCTACTAGCAAAGGAACCAAATAAACCTAGGTAAGAGTTAAACCTAGAATCCATTGCAAGAAACGCCTTCCTATTAGTAAAGTATGCTAAGTTGCTACTGTTTATGCCTTGGGTAGTTACAAGCTCAACGTTAGCATTCTCTCTTATATCAGCAATATTAAGCTCAAAGTATCCTTGCTTACTGTTGGCAGTTACACTACTGCTATTATTATTATCATTACTAGAATACAACTCTTGCACTACCTTAACCTTGCTTGATGTATCTACTACAAGCATGTTTAATGAGAATGTTGATACCCCATCTTGTAATACATTTATTACATTTATAGGATACTCTAACTCTAAACCCTTAGGCACATATATGAAGTAGCCTGAGTTGAATAATGCCTGCTCTAGTGCTAGGAACTTATCCTCAGATGGGTCTAACCTCTTTAGTGTAGCCTCTACTATATTAGAGTATTTGCTCTTGTATGCATCCTTTATATCCTTTATAACCAAACCATCTGCTTTAATATCATCTGGTATGTTAACAACCTCCATCTTAATACCATTCTGGAGTAAGACTATACTACTACTATACTTTAGATCGTTGATCCTTTGAGCAATCTCATCTGCTAATCTAACCCTTCTATCATCTACTAGTATAGAAAGATCATTACCATCTATAGCATTAGCAATGGTATATTTATTAAATAATGGGGATGTCTCATATGATAAACTTTTATAGTAAGAGAATGAGTTGGATCTTATTCTACCTAACCACTCTGGCTCATCATAAAGCCTGCTTACCTTGCTCTCATCGATCGAGTTCAAAGCTAGACTTCCATCACTGCCCATATGCTCTCACTGTTAAATGTACTGGTATTAACTAATTACTAACCTACAGCACCTTCCATCTCCAGCCTTATTAGTCTATTGAACTCAACAGCATACTCCATGGGTAGTTCTTTAGTGAATACCTCTAGGAAGCCAGAGACTATTAGGCTTAAAGCCTCCTGCTCACTATAGCCTCTGCTCATAAGGTAAAATATCTGATCCTCGCCTATCTTACCTACACTAGCCTCATGTGTAATTGTAGCATCATCTTCATTAACCTCTATGTATGGATATGTATCTGTTCTAGAGATCTCATCTATAAGTAAGGCATCACACCTTACAGTTGACTTTACTCCTGTTGCACCTTTAGCAACATGAAGCAAACCTCTGTATGAGGTTCTACCACCATCCTTGCTTACTGATTTGCTTATTATCTTTGATGTTGTATCTGGTGCCAGATGTACTGCTTTAGCACCAGTATCCTGATGCTGACCCTTGCCAGCAAATGCAACACTAAGTATATCTGCCCTTGCATTCCTACCTAGCAGGTATACTGAAGGGTACTTCATGGTTACCTTGCTACCTATGTTAGCATCTACCCACTCTATAACTGCATCCTCATATGCATGAGCCCTCTTGGTTACTAGATTGTATACATCGTTACTCCAGTTCTGTAGTGTAGTGTATCTTACTGTTGCACCCTTCTTTGCTATAACCTCTACAACTGCTGCATGTAATGACTCTGTTGAGTATACTGGGGCAGTGCATCCTTCTATGTAATGAACCTTGCTGTAAGGCTCTGCTATTATAAGGGTTCTCTCAAACTGACCCATGTTCTGTGAGTTTATCCTAAAGTAAGCATTCAATGGCATATCAACCTCAACACCCTCTGGAACATACACAAATGAGCCACCACTCCATACAGCACTATTCAGTGCAGCAAACTTGTTATCGTTTGGGGGAACAACTTTAGCAAAGTGCTTCTTGAATATATCTTCATACTTCTGCAATGCTGTATCTGTATCACAGAATATAACACCTTTCTTCTCTAGATCCTCTCTTAGCTTATGGTATACAACCTCGGACTCATACTGTGCACCAACACCAGCAAGGAACTTCCTCTCAGCCTCTGGTATACCTAGCCTCTCAAATGTCTTCTTTATCTTCTCTGGTACCTCATCCCAACTCCTGACCTTCTTATCTGTTGGTCTTGCATAGTAGTATATGTTGTTGAAGTCTATTGCACTAAGATCAGCACCCCACTTTGGCATTGGTAACTTTAGGAATGTCTCATAAGCATTAAGCCTGAACTTAAGCATCCACTCTGGCTCATTCTTTATCCTACTTATCTCCTCTATAGTCTCTCTTGATAAACCCTTCTTGCTTATGTATACATACATATCTATAGGATCCTTGAAGTCGTACTTGCTGTAATCTCTAACTATATCCTGAGCCATACCAATATAACGTAGTTATACATATTTAAACATTGTATCTATATGTATTGTTGCTTTACCGCATTTATCTTACATTACTCATATTATCTTTAATTAATTTTAGTAATAATTTGAAGGTACCTGATACTGTATGCTCATCTGCAACACTTGCACTCAATCCATGCTTTAATAGTGCTTCATATGTTAATGGTCCTATCGCTATACATATTGCATGATCCTTCATAATACTGATCACATCCTCACGCTTATTCATGTAACCCCTAAGAACTCTGATGAATGTATCTACTATGGATGAGCTTGTGAATATTATGAATACCTTGTTACTACAGATAATCTCAGCTATCTTACCCCAACCCTCGTGCATGCTAGGCACTATCTTGTATATATGCCCCTCATACACATCAAGACCTAATGCCTTTAACCCCTCTGCTAGTATATCACTTGCCTCCATGCTCCTAGGTATTAATATGCTCTTGCCATAGCAATCCATAGCCTTAAACATCTCCAATACACCATATGAGGAGTATCTATCTGGCATAAGATCAACCCTTATACCATTGCTTAGTAACTCTGATCTTGTACTTGGGCCTATAGCAATAACAGATGCCTTGTTAATTATACTAGGCTCTAAACCTCTTAACCTTAGCCCTTGAGTTATGAACCTTACAGCACTGCTACTCATAAATAGTATGTAATCGTATCTATTGTTTATTATGAGTTCTACTACCCTGTTAACCTGAAGCTCATCCTTAAGTACATCTATAACCTTATGCTGTAAAAGTGTTAAACCCATGCTCTTAAGTATCTGCTCATAGATAAGATCGCTCCCTTTAAGCTCCCTTGTTATTATAACTATGCTACTATTATTATTATCATTAACCATGATTATTTACCTTTTTATTATACCAATTAAGCTTACCTGCAAGAGATACTACCTTGCCTATAACTATTACTGCTGGAGGTCTTACATTCCTCTCCTCAACCAGCCTTACTATATCTTCTAACCTTGCTATAGTAACCCTCTGCTCTGGTGTTGTAGCATTCTCTATAATTGCTACCTCTCTATCCTTCTCAATTTTACTTGCAAGTAACTCATTTACTATGCTCCTAATATTAGATATGCCCATGAGTATGACTAGGGTATCTACACTACTTGCTATCTTTGCTATATTTACCCTATGCTCTTGCTTATATGGGTCCTCATGCCCTGTTACTATTGCTACACTTGATGATAAAGCCCTATGGGTTAATGGTATACCAGCGTATGCTGGTGCTGCTATTGCAGATGTAACCCCAGGCACTATCTCAAACTCTATACCATTATCAGCAAGGAACTCTGCCTCTTCTCCTCCTCTCCCAAATATGAAAGGGTCTCCTCCTTTAAGCCTTACAACCTTCTTGCCTTTTAATGCGTAATCTAGCATAAGCTTATTAGTATACTCTTGATGCTTATAATCATCCCCAACCTCTCTGCCAACATATACCTTCTCTGCATTAACTGCTAGAGCAAGTATATCCTTGCTCACAAGCCTATCGTAAAGGATAACATCTGCACTCTTTATAACCTCTAATGCTCTTAGTGTAAGCAATCCAACATCTCCAGGTCCTGCACCAACTATGAATACCTTGCCTTTACTTACCATACCATTACCTCTTCTCTATATTATCATACTCCTCCATTCTTCTGCTAACTTTAATGCTCCCCTCTCTATTAGATACTCAGCAGCCTTTGTTCCTAACCTCTCAGCATCACTGATACCTGCTGATAGGCTTACCCTTATAGCATTATTGCTAGAGTATGAGAATATACCTGCATGCAACTCTAGTCTATCATTGCTATATAAGGCAAGCGCCCCTATAGGCATCCTACAGCCAGCATTTATATGCTTAAGTAATGCCCTCTCAGCATCAACCTCTGCCCTTGATACCCTATCCTCTATGCTCTTAAGCATATGTATAATATCATGGGAGTCCCTTCTAGTAACAACTGCTAATGCACCCTGCCCTATTGCAGGTAGCATCTTATCTATGGTTAACCTCTCAGCAATCATATGGCTTAGACCTAGTCTTGCTAATCCTGCCTCTGCTAATACTAGTCCATCAACATCTCCTCTAAGCATCTTATCTATTCTAGTCTCCACATTACCCCTTATAGGTTTGATAACCAGATCATCCCTTAGCATCCTTAACTGCACTAGCCTCCTTAGGCTACTTGTGCCTATTATGCTACCTCTCTTAAACTCATCTAGCCTTAGATTACCATTGCTTAAGAGCACATCGTAAGGGCTATCTCTCTTAGGTACACATGCTATAGTTAGATCATCATGCAGATCAGATGGTACATCCTTCATGCTATGAACAGCAAAGTGCACATGCCCATTAAGAACAGCAAGGTCAACCTCCTTCTCAAATACTCCCTTGCCATCTATAGTATACAATGGTCTAGCATCTGTATCCCCTCTTGTCTTAATTGTGATTATATCAAACTCTAAACTATTATCCTTTGACTTAAGTAAGGATAGTACTGTATTGGTTTGGATTAACGATAACCTGCTACCTCTACTGCCTACTAGTAACCTCAACCTTACCCTTAACCTCCTTTAATGCAGCCTCTATTGCATTGATAGTATAATCTAATGCCTTCTCATCATGCATGTAAGATATGAAGCATACCTCAAACTGTGATGGTGGTATGAATACACCCTGCTTTAGTAATGAGTTAAAGTACTCCTTGAATGCATATATTGATGCCTTTTTTGCTTTAGCATAATCATTAACCCTCTCTGCTGTAAAGAATATCTGAAAGATTGATGCTATTGAGTTTACACTAGCAGAGATACCCATATCATTAATAATATCATTTGTAGAATCTGTTACATACTTGCACCTCTTCTCTAACCTTTTATACAACGATCTATGCTTAAGTAGGAACCTTATAGTTGCTATGGATGCTGTTACACCAACAGGGTTACCAGCGAATGTACTTGCTTGGAAGAGATCCCCTTTAGGGGCTAGTATGCTCATAACATCCTCTCTACCTGCTATACATGCTATAGTAAAGCCATTACTCATTGCCTTAGCAAAGGTAGATAGATCAGGCTTTACACCATAGTACTCCTGTGCACCTCCTAGTGCTAACCTGAACCCTGTTACAACCTCATCAAATATGAGTAATGAGCCATGCTCTTTAGCAACCCTGCTAAGATGGCTTAGGTAACCCTCCTCTGGCAGTATCAAGCCAGCATTTGCCATAACAGGCTCAACAATTATGCATGCTACATCATCACCATGCTTACTCATAGTATCATCTAATGCATTAATATCATTGTAAGGAACTATAAGTGTGCTCTTCCTTATGCACTCTGGAGCGTATTTATCTGCTAGAGTGTAATCATTTGCACCATGGTAACAGCCCTCAAACCTTACAACCTTGCTCCTCTTAGTATACGCTCTTGCAATCCTTATGGCATGGTATGTAGCCTCCAAGCCAGTGTTAACAAGCCTAACCATCTCAGCAGATGGTATACATCTATTTAATAACTCTGCAAGCTCAACCTCTTGCTCACTTGGCATACAGTATAGTGAGCCTTTATACAGTTGTGATTTAACCTCATCTATAACATCTTTAAATGCATGCCCTAATAGCAATGAACCATAGCCCATGCAGTAATCTATATAGGAGTTATTATCAACATCGTAAACCTTGCACCCTTTAGCCCTCTTAACAAAGAATGGATATGGCTCAAAGTACCTTATTGGACTATTAACCCCTTTTGGAATAAGTTTAGATGCTTTATTGAATAGCCTTAACGATTCATCCATTTATACTTGTTAAATATTATAGAGTTATAATCTTATCTCTGCATTTGAGATAAAAATAGGATTTATTTCTTGCTGCTTGCTAGAATACTTAGTATTGTATCTACCAGCTTATCCTCTGGCATATCCCTCTCTCTTGAGAACTGATTATAAGCCATACCATCTACTAGATTATATGCGCCCTGTCTCCAACCAGTAACATACCATGAACCTTTGTAGAGGCTATCTGGTTTATTATCTAGCAAGAGAAGTACTCTATCTCCTACCTTGAAGGATGGGGAATCCTCAAATACAAACTCTGTAAAGTCTACCTTACCCCCAAGCACTTTAATAGTTATGCTATCATAATTAACATCTTTAGAGTATAAGTATCTCTCAACCTTTATCACATATTCTGTATATACGAATTCAACACTTGTATTATCACTATCAAAGTCCTTCTTGCTAGGTTTCTCTTCTATAACCTTGCCTATAACTATGAGACTTGAGTCCTTTACTAAATCATCTAATGGTACTATCTCTAGAATAGCATTACCTCCTCCTTTAATAAGTGCAGGTTTTGCTATTGCTAGATATCCCACTACACCTGCTACTGCTACTATTATTGCTATTGTTATTAACAATTTATTGCTATACTTGTTAGTGCTACTACTAGTATGTGCCATGATCTCACCTATGTACCATATATTGATCTTAACCATGCTTTATCCTCGCTGAATAAACTCCTATAACCTCTTACTCTTGGCTCGCAATCATACATCACAGTGTACTCATAACAGTAGTAACTACCACTTAGCTTTGATGTATCCTTAAGGCTTACCATATGCCCAAACTCATGTATTGCTATACGCCTAAAATCTGGATAACGCTCTCCATCGGTGTACCACCTTACTGTGTTGTTAAATTTTATATCTGCATCTTGCAAATATCCAAACAAGCATGACGATATAGTTATTGCATAAGCTCCATTAATAGAACCCGCGTATATAGTATGAGGATTACTAGCTGCTTCATACAATCTAAATCTTGAATGCCCATTCCATGTTTCTCTAGCAATATTAAGTTCGCTGACCCATGTACTCCTAGGTATTCCTAACGTATCTAAACTTGAGTAATTATACTGAACATGCTCCACTGCACTCCACCATCTGCAACCATTGTACAATGGTACATGTGTAGCTAATACAGTACTCACAGTACTAAATAACATTGCTATACTAATTATAGTTACTATCTGCTTAACTAATGACATTAAGCAATTTACATATATCTGTTATATATATATCGGTCATGTCAATTATAGGAGTAGATTTAATATCTTATCTATTTATTTACCTCTTCCATTTATTATCTCAGCAGCCCTCTTTGCAAAGTATGTTATTATCATATCTGCACCAGCACGCTTTATACATGTTAGAAACTCAATTATAGCAGAATCCTCATCTATTAACCCTTGCATACCTGCTGCTTTAACTAAAGCATACTCACCAGAGACACTGTATGCTGCTAATGGGTTATCAAACCTATCCCTTGCTAACCTTACTATATCCAAGTATGCTAATGCTGGCTTAACCATGACTATATCTGCCCCTTCTAGTATATCCTGCTCTATCTCCCTAATTGCTTCCCTAGCATTAGCATAATTTAACTGGTAACCCTTACGTTCACCGAACCTTGGTGCAGAGTCTGCTGCCTTTCTAAATGGTGAGTAGAGAGAAGAGTAGTACTTTGCTGAGTATGACATTATTAGTGTATCCTTGAAGCCATTATCATCCAATGCCTCCCTTATAGCCCTAACCTGTCCATCCATCATTGCTGATGGTGCAACTACATCTGCCCCAGCATTAGCATGACTAACAGCTATCCTTGCTAATATATGCAGTGTTGAGTCATTATCTACAGTACCATCCTTCACCAATCCACAGTGCCCATGTGTAGTGTATTGGCATGTACATACATCTGTAATTACAACTATATCATCAGAGAACTCCTTCTTGATCATGCTTATGGCTTTTTGAACTACACCATTACCATCATATGCAGAGGTTGCATACTCATCCTTTGCCCTTGGTATACCAAAGAGCATGATTGCTTTAATACCCATATCTAGCAAAGATGATACCTCATCTACAAGCATGTGTAAAGGTAACCTATAGTACCCTGGTAATGAGTCTATAGGCTCAGCATTAGAGGCATCCTCTTTAACAAAGACTGGGCATATAAGCGAGCTTACATCTAACCTAACCTCTTGAGTTATATGCCTTATTGCATGGTTCTTCCTTAGCCTCCTTAACCTTAGGTAAGGGAATACATTGCTTGAAGTCTTACCTCTATCCTTACTACTTAGGCTTAACTCATCTATCCTCATACCTGAACAACCTAGTTGCTACCTTTATCAACTCACTATCCCCATGCTCTGATGCCTTCCTTAACTCATCCATGGGTATGGATAGTATACTCTCAACTATTGCATAGCTCATCTGCTCTATTACCCTCTTCTGCTCCTCACTTAAACCATTAAGCATATTTAATGCCTTATCCAACTCCCTCTTCCTTATAGCATCTATTCTTCTAAATAAGGAGTCTATCATAGGCTCTACCTCAAACCTCCTTAACCTCTGTATCATAAGATCAACCTCTTGCTTAACAATGCTCTCAGCCTCATTTACCTTGCTCATCCTTATGCTCTTATTCCTCTCAACTATACCTGCTATCTCATCGAACCTTACAAGCCTTATACTGGGCAACTCTGCTACCTTGGGCTCAACAGTGCTAGGATTAGATATATCTACAATTATTAATTGGCTCTTACCCCTCTTTACCCTTAGATCAACTAAATGCTTAAGCCTCTCGTAGGTTAGTAGGTAGTATGGGGCTATGGTTGCTATGAATAGTAAATCTACCCTATCAAGCATGAGCATGGCATCATCAAAGCATACAGGTTTACCTCCTATGGTATCAGCAAATGCCTTTGCCCTCTCTATGGTTCTGCTAGTAACCATGAAGTCTATACCTCTATTAATTAGTGCCTTTGCTATCATGCTTGCACCTTCTCCAGAGCCTATGAGGATTATACTCTTACCCTCTAAGCCATTAGCATACTCTTCAGCAAGCCTTACTGCTATTGAGCCATAGGATATACTCCCTTTACCTATATCAGTGCTCATTCTAACCTTAGAGCCTACCCTTATAGCCTTATCAAGTATTAGAGTAAGGTACATGCCTATAGCATTACTCTTCTTAGCATGCTCATATGCTCTCTTTATCTGAGCAAGGATCTGATCCTCCCCAACTATTAGAGAATCAAGACCACATGATAATCTGAAGAGATGCATAATAACATCATCGTCTTTGCTTACAATTATACTCTTGCCTAACTCTAAAGCATCCATGCATATAGACTCTGCCCACTTGCTTATTATATATGATTCATCTTTATCATTAGTGCTAACAGCATAAAACTCAACCCTATTACATGTCTGTAGTATAAAGCACTCATCATAATATTCTTTAAGCATACTATACATATGATCTGTATCCTTTACAATGAACATCTCAAGTGCATGTACTGGAACCTGCTTGTATGTTACCCTAACATTAAATAATCTTACAGTAGATATCATTGTATATACACCTTCAACATATCCTCTACTCTATGCTTAGCATCATCTATCCTCTTACTCTTAACCATCTCTTCTATCTCTTTATCCTTTATCACTGAGTATATGTAACTCTTTCTAATCTCTTGCTTATGTATATGTTTTAATGCTAAACTCCTAGCATAATCTGCTACCTTTATCATCTCTATATCCTTATCTTTAATTATCCTCTTGAGTATACGCTCAGCCTTTATCCTTAGCATTCTAGCCATGGCAGGGCTACTACCCTTTGTTGATATTGCTATAAACAGTGTATCACCAATATTTATAACAGCAGGATGTATGAAGTCGCTTACGCTAGGGTCATCTGCAGCATATGCTAATGCGCCAATACTCCTAGCCTTCTCAACTATCCTTCTATTCAATTCCTTATCATTAGTAGTTGCTAAGACAAGGAAGGGTTTATCTAAAGAATCAAGTATGTTAAGGTTAAGGTTAGTTAGCCTCATCTTTATAACCTTTATCTTGCCCTCTTCTGCAAGTCTTGATAGATACTTGTTGAACCTATTACTTATAACTGTAATATTACATCCTTGTCCAAGCAAGGCTTTAACCTTCCTAGTACCTTCAACTCCTCCCCCTATAACTACAATGTTCTTACCCTGAACATTGATATCAACTATCAATACTGCTCAGCTAAGATTTGCTAGAATCTTATTTATAGCATTCGCACACATGGTTCTGTTAACTTAACTTAAATTATCCTCTAGCATAATGTACATACTAATCTATTAAGACTTCTTGCTAGAAGCATTTATACACCTTAATGCATAATTATGGTACTGTTGCTTCTTGCTTAGTATTCTATGAACTTACTTACCTGCATCTGGTATTAGCCATGCTTAACCTTGTTTATCCATTGCCTATGATGCGTAAAGATGCAAATCCTAGAATTGGCGCCCTGGCCGGGATTTGAACCCGGGCCGCGGGTGTGACAGACCCGCATACTAGACCAGGATTTACGATTGCTTGCTATACAAGCAACCTCTATACTACCAGGGCACAATATTATACTGCTAAGAAGCCCTTTTAATATTTTATTCTTGCTATAGACTAAGGGTTTAACCATAATTATATGAAGAAATATATCATGGTAATGACCATTCCCATATCACTATGGGCCCGTAGCTCAGCCAGGTAGAGCATCGGTTACATACTAGTAGTAGTAGATGAGACTTTTAGCCTGCTGAGATGTAATAAGCAAGGAGGATATCCGGGGGTCGCGGGATCGAAGCCCGCCGGGCCCGTTATTAACCTATCCATGTTGCAAAGAAGAGAGGTTCTATAACTATGGTAACACTATTGCTAATCTCATCAAGAAGCCTCTTGCTAACTGGTTTATCTAGCGAGCCTATGTATTTTATTATATGCTCTCTCATAACCTTAGTAGTTATATCCCTATCGTATATTATGGATGCATCTCCTTTGCCTCTAACCCCTCTAGGTCTTCCATCTACTATATCATCTACAACAAAGTATACCTTAGCATTCTCCTTCAATAATCTAACCTTCTTACTTGTAATACTTGATGTTAAATAAAACCTATGCTCTTCATATGTGAACCATACTGGGTGCACTAAAGGGTAACCATCCTTATCCATAACCCCTAGCCTCATAAGCAATGGTCTCTTTAAGAACTCCTCCACCTCGCTCATACTCATAGCCCTCCACCAAGGGTCTGCTTTTATTATCCTAACCATAAAGATTATTGCAATGATAGAATATATAAGGAAGAGCATATACTCTAGCATTAATGAAACGAGTGGGTATAGATGATATAGCAATATATGTACCTCCATTATATATAGACTTCAAGGACTTTGCTGCTGCAAGAGGGATAGAACCTAGCAAGTTAGAGTTTGGTATAGGAATAAAGAAGATGGCTATACCAGATAGCGATCAAGATCCTGCATGTATGGCAGCAAATGCATGCTTAAGGCTACTTAGGAAGAACGATCTTAAGCCAAGTGATATAGGAAGGTTGTATGTTGCAACAGAGTCTGGGTTAGATGAGTCCAAAGCCATGAACTCCTACGTTATAGGTATGCTTGAGCAGATATATGGCAAGGGTTCATTTGAGCACTGTGGAGGAATAGAGTGCAAGTTTGCATGTGTATCTGGCTCCTATGCTATATATGATAACACAAACTGGATAAGGTGCGATGAGCATAATGGTAAATGCTCAATAGTTGTTGTTAGTGATATTGCTAAATATGATATAGGATCCTCTGGTGAGTATACTCAAGGTGCAGGTGCTGTTGCGATGCTTATAAAGGAGGATCCTAGATTACTTGCATTCGATCCAAAGGTTACATCAACGGTTATAAGCAATGAGCATGACTTCTATAGACCATTTGCAAGAGAGACGCCAATAGTTAATGGTCATTACTCTAATCTAGCATATCTTATATACGTTAAGAAGGCCATGCTTATGTATAAGCAGAAAGCAATAGAGACAGGGTTAATAAAGTTAAAGCCAGATGAGTCAATAATAGATCATATAGACTTGCTAGCATTGCATCTGCCATACTCAAAGATGGGTAAGAATGCTTTAGCATTCCTTCTTAGACATGAGTGGCGTAACTTACCAAAGTGGAAGGATATAATAGCAAAGATAGGGATGGAGGAGCCTAAGCCTCCAGAGGGCATGGGTACCATAGAGGCTATACTATCTGATAGAGAGTTCATGAAGAGAGATGAGGAGTTCAGAAGACGCTTCATGGAGACTGAGGAGTATAAGCAGGTATTTGAGAGTAAATTAGCAAGCTCATTGAAGGCATCTGAGATAATAGGCAATCTATATACAGGCTCATTGTACATGGGATTTAGGAGTGAGTTGGAGTTTGAGTATAAGAAGGGTAGGGACCTTGCTGGTCTAAGGGTTGGGTTTGCATCCTATGGCTCTGGCTGTAGTGCTATGGCATTCTCTGGTCTAATACAGGATAACTATAAAGAGGTAGTAAGTAAATTTGATCTAGAGAGGGAGATAGGTAATAGGGTAAGGATAGATATGGAAGAGTATGAGCAGTTACATAGAGGGTTAAAGAGGATAGAGCATAGAGTAGTAAGTAAGAGGGATGAGTTTGTACTAGTAAGCATAGGGAGTAGAGGAGAAGGCTTTAGAGAGTACATGTTTGTATCATAATGCATACAATTAGAGATAGATAATTTATTTTATTATTCTCTTTATTATTAATAATTGCTTTACTAATTATTATGAACAATTATGGAATACTAATTATTATGAACAATTATGGAATGGGATTAATAGTAGCCAATTAAGTTGAATTAATATTGATTATGGGATATTATTACCTTGGTTATTAGAACCTAGTATATCGCCTATAATACTACCTCCTGCTTGATTTCTTGCATTGAACTCCTCCTCCCTTTCATGTAGTATTTTAAGTACATAATCGTTAGGTATTGCATATACTACTACAGCTATAAGTATTAGTGAGACAGCAATTACAAGTATCTCCCACCTTATCTTATATATTGCCCCCCTATCCTCCATAGCCTCATATCTAGATGTACTAGAGTGATTTATATTCTTATGTATGCTAAACTGCTCTGTTATTTAATACTAAAGAGTCTGTTAAATAAGATAAGTGTAATATTTTAATTCTAATCGATATTTCTTTTAATAAATAAATTAGATGAAGCGGTTACAATTAATTATATTCTATAAATCTTAACATAATATTTTAATATTTGTAATACATAATAATTATTATGAATGTTAGGGTTAGTATGGTTGCTAAAGGTGCTCTTGCTGGGTTACTAGCATCTACTGTTATTGCACTCCTTATATTTATAGCAGAGTTGATTATAGGCTACCCTAATGGAATATTCTACACAGTGATCTCAGATGCCTTGAGTATAGATACTATGATAGGCTATAATAGTACTCTCGTAGGGTTCTTACTGCATCTAATAGCAGGGACAGTTATAGGTGTTATAGCATCAATACAATTTAGCAACATGCTCTCATTACTAGCATTAAATCTAGAACGTTGTATACTTTATGGTACTATTCTAGGTATTGTTATATGGGTAACAGTATTCTTGCCTATCTCATATATGCTTATCATACCTTTACTTAATACTCATGAGTATGAGTTACTTGATAGAAATGGGAGTATGATAACATCGGATGATCTTAAAGAGCAGTTCAATAGGATAGTATACTCAGCGATAGGGTTCCATATCCACTATGGTATAATATACTCCATAGTTCTATTCATGCTCATGAGAAGTATTGTAAGGCATAGAGAGGTGCGAGATCTAATATAATTTTTAAATTAAGTTAAGGTTAATTGCTTAGAATTGATATTAAGTTTTATAATAATTATAATAACAATTACTTCTTTATTGCATCTTGTTTATATCACTTATGCATAATCTTCTCCTTCAGCAAGAGAGGTACTTCTGCTGGTCTCCTTGCTACTGGTACATTAGCCTTTGAGAACATACTAACCTTTGATTCTGCAGAGCCATATGAGCCATAGACTATTGCACCAGCATGGCCCATACGCTTCTCCTTTGGTGCACTCCTCCCTGCTATGTATGCTACAACAGGCTTACTGAAGTTAGTACTTATTATGTACTCTGCCAGCTGCTCTTCAGCACTCCCTCCAATCTCTCCAACTACCACAACAGAATCCACATCATCCCTATCCCTTATAAGTTCAAAGCACTCGATAAGAGTTAAGCAGTTTACTGGATCTCCACCTATGCCTAAGCATAGCCTCTGCCCAAAACCAGCAAGAGATAGCCTATATGATATCTCATACATAAGTGTACCACTCCTAGATATTACTACAGTACTGCCTTTAGTGAATGGTTGTGCTGGCATTATACCCAACTTTATTACATTAGGTACTATTATACCAGGTGTGTTTGGTCCTACAACTATAGCCCCATGTTCCCTTGCAAGTCTTATACACCTTAAAGTATCCTTCACTGGTACATGCTCTGGTATTGCTACAAGAAGTTTGATACCATTGGTTAGGGCATCTACTGCAGCATTAAGGAAGTATGGTGCTGGAACAAACATTACTGATATCTTTGCATCATGCTCCTTAACAGCATCCTTAACACTATCATACACAGGTATACCATTGAATATCTGCCCTCCTTTACCAGGGGTTACTCCAGCAACTATGTTTGTACCATACTCAAGCATCAACCTAGTATGAAGGCTACCGAACTTACCTGTTATACCTTGTATTATAACAGGTTTCTTATTGTAATCCTTATCCTCTCTACTCCCTTGCAGTATATTGAAAAGATCAGTAACTTTGCTTGAGAGCATGCTGTTACTCATACATATCATCTCCTATTATCTGTATCTGATACTGCATCTACTGCACTCTTTATAGCATCCTCTACAGAATCGAACATTACAGCCTTTGTACCCTTTAGCATCTCCCTTGCTATCTCTGCATTCCTACCAGCTATCCTAGCAAATAGTGGTACCTTGATTACACCATCCCTATATGCATTAACTATAGCCTGAGCAACTATGCTTGTATCAACTATACCACCAAATAGATTAACAAGTATAGCCTTTACGTTGCTTAACCTACTCACTAGATTCAATGCCTTGTATATGTTATCTAGCGTTGCCCCTCCACCAACGTCTAGGAAGCATGCTGGTCTCCCATTTGCATCAGAGAGCATATCCATGGTTGACATGACTAAACCTGCACCATTACCTATAACAGCAATGTTACCATCCAACTCAACCAATGAGAACCCTCCTTTCCTAGCCTCTGTCTCTATGCTCTGCTCCTCAAATGCTCTTAGTTCCTCATGCCTAAAGAGTGCGTTATCATCTATTATTACCTTGGCATCCAATGCTGTTAGGCTAGAGTTCGTAACTGCAAGAGGGTTTATCTCTGCTAACTCAGCCTCCTTCTCATTAACCAACTTTAATAACCTTCTAGCAACATCTATAAAGATAGTGCTATCCTCGTTGAAGCCTAGGTAGGATGCTACCTCATATAATACTTTATCATTTGCTCTCTCATCGAATATATCTATCTCTTTAACTATCTTGTTGCTTACACTCTCTATATCAACACCTCCCTCTGGCGATGCTATCATTGTGTATGTCCTTCTACTCCTATCTAGGAATATTGAGAGATAAAGTTCTTTATCATGGGCTACGAACTCCTCAAGTAGTATGCTCTTAACAACCTCGCCTTGCACGCTCTTGCCCAGCATAGATGTAAAGTTATCCTCCAACTCCCTTGCATTACCGCATAACTTCACTATACCAGCCTTACCTCTACCGCCTATCTTAACCTGTGCCTTGAGTACTAAAGGGAAGCCTAGATCAGCAGAGTACCTTTTAGCCTCATCTATGCTTGAGGCTAGATAGCCTCTAGGTATCCTTATGCCATACTCTTTGAATAACATCTTTGCCTGATACTCTAATAAGCGCATAAGCAACCTTGGTATGCCTAGAATATAAAAGTTTATTCTTAATGCTATTGAATTATATATATTTAATATGAGGATAAATGATATAGTATATGCAATATAATATAATTAGTGTAATAGTTAACAAGGCTATAATATTTGTTATAGCCTCTTTAATACTAGGTATTACAGTGCCTAGTATTGTAATAAGTAACCTCTTCCCCTTGCTCCCATTATTCCTAATAGGCATGATGTTCTCTTCTGGCTTAATGTTAAGCATACATGATATAGTTAGCAAAGGTTTTAAACCATCTAGGCTAGCAGTTATTATACCATTACAGTATATAGCATCAACTCTGTTTGGGTTCATATCTGCATACTTGCTTATTGGTAGAGAGGATCTTATCTTTGGGCAGGTATTGCATGGCTCTATGCCTAGTGAGCAGACTATACCTGTATGGGTTAAGCTAGCAAATGGGAATATAGCATTATCAATTAGCATACTTGCATTATCAACATCGTTAAGCCCATTAGTATCTCCTGCCATAGTTTATGTATTAGTGGGTAAGATGGTAGAGGTTGACTATGTTGACATGATGCTATCACTTATTATTACTGTCTTACTACCATTAGCCTTAGGTTCTATAATAAGGAGCAAGGTAAGCATAGTAAGAAGGTATGATGAACTTTATCAAGCATCATCAATATTATCTGCATTACCTACTGTGATGGTTATTGGAGCACTTGCATACACTTTAGCATCTTCAACCTCATTGATACTTGTATCTGCCTTCTTAGCATCGTTAATACATCTAATATCTACACTTGCATTAGGATTCTACATACAAAAGGCATTAGCATGGGATGAGCATGATGGTGTAGTTCTAATCTACAACATAAGTATGAAAGAGTTTACAGTAACATTAAGCATTTTAAGTAGCATGGGTCTAAGCCCAATCATAGGTTTACCAGCAGCATTGTATGGAATAATGCATATGGTTGCAGCGCCTATAATTGCAAGGTATTTTAGTAATAGGTTAGGCTCATTTTATTAATTCAAATTATGTGATGGAGAGGGGTCTATTTATATATGGTCCTAATCCATGGCTCAACATACTCTTTAACCTTGATACATCATCTTCACTCCTCCTCTTTATATTAAGACTCTCTATAACCTCTGGAGCAAGTAGTCTATTCTTTACTATGAACCTTACTATATCTCTACTTGTTAATATCCCTACTATCTTACCTCTATTGGTTACTGGCAGATGATTTATACCCCGTTCAACCATTACTGTAAGTGCTGTATCAAGACATGCTGTATCCTCTACCGTTACAATTGGTATGCTCATAGCATTGGTTACCTTAAGATCTAGCCCATTAACACTCCATGCCAATGCTCTTACAGCATCCTTCTCAGTTACTATCCCCAATGGCTCCTTATTGCTATTTACTACTATAAGACTACTTACCCATGAACTACTCATTGCCTTTATAGCATCATGTAAAGTTGCATCTTTAGTTATGTATTTTACATCAGTTCTCATAACATCCTTAACAGTTATACTACTTATGCCCATGAGAACCCCCTCCCCATCAGTAGGGTGGTATGGTGGTAGTAGTGATTACTCTTAACATTACCTCTAACACTGATGCTTACCATTGCAGCAAGGCTTGTTAACATGAACGCCCATGTAGAGATAAGTGCTGCATATAATATTATAGCATCTATACCATAAGCATTCACTGGATATGCAAGCATCAGTACAGGTATCACTATGGTGAATACCAACATTAACATCTTATCCATTGCACGTACCATCCTTATCATTATATTATGCTTCATCCATACCACCCTACAATAATATTATAGTAAAGGTATGATATAAATATAATGATCATTACCAGAGTTGGTAATAGATTATAAAGTATAAAGTATATGTAATATAGGAAATTTAACTTAACTATCTATATTCATCAATTATTTTATACTAAACCAGATATATCAATCCATTGCTATCTATGCTAAGATAATAGATTAATAATAGGCATATCAACCTGCATAGATTAAATTTTTAATAAGTAATCTGCACATAATAAATATGAACCTAAAATATGCAAGCGATGAGGAGGTTAGATATGCTATAAGTGCTGATCCTAAGATCAAGGCTATACTACCTATAGGCTCACTTGAGCAGCATGGTAAGCATCTCCCACTAGCAACTGATACAACTATAGCAGAGTATATTGCATCAAGGGTAGGAGAGAGGATAAATGCCCTAGTATTACCACCTATAAACTATGGCATATCATATGAGCATAAGCCATTATTCAACATAAGTATAAGCAGGGAGTCTTTAACAAGGGTTATAGAGGATATATGCTCTTCCCTTATATATAATGGTGTAAAGAGGATAATCATACTGAATGCACACTATGGCAATGAGCATGCTATACTCTCATGCATAAAAGAGATCAGTCTAATGCATCCTAATATAATGTTAGCAAGTATACCATACTGGGTATTTATAGATGGTAGTGATCATGCTGGGATGAAAGAGACATCTCTTATGTTTGCAATAGATTCTAACATGGTAAAGACCGATAAGATAAAGATGGGCAAGGATATAAGACTAGAATCTGATCATGATGGAGGTAATGGTTATAATGATAATGCTAATGCTAAGGTATCCATGGTAGTGTTGGATAACATCACCCTTTTAGCAGAGTCTATATCAAGGTTAACTGATGATGGTATAATAGGAGATCCTAGCAGAGCAAGTAAGCATGTTGGAGAAGAGATGCTTAACTTAATAATAGATAGTATAGTAGATGCCATAAATGCTATAGAGAGTATGTATGAACGATATTTAAATAGAAAGAGTTAATTTGATATATGCAATCGTATAAGGTTAAGTGATAAGCATGTCTGTAGATATGGCAGTTAAGGTATTGGATGAGAGCCTTGGAGGTGTAGTGTTAATAAAGATGAAGGGAGGCAAGGTTATAAGAGGTACTCTACTAGGCTACGATCAGCACATGAACCTGCTCTTATCAAAGTCTGAGGAGATACTAGAGGATGGCAGGTCTGCAGAGTTGGGTACAATAGTGGTTAGGGGAGATAACGTTGTGATGATATCACCAAAGTGATGAGCAATGAAAGGAACCCCATCGATGGGGAAGCATAACAAGGGCAGAGTTCATGTAAGGTGTAGGAGATGCGGGAGTAACTCTTTCCATGTAAGGAAGAAGCGTTGCTCAAGTTGCGGATTCCCAGATAGTAGGTTAAGGAAGTAGAAGAGTAAGTAGTAAGGATCTTGCATAGAGTAGCAAGAAGTAAAGGATAATAGTAAGTAGTAAGGATGTTAAGTACCAATGATAGAGGCTATAATAGCAGCAGGACTAGCGGGTGCAGTAACTGTACTTGCAAGAGGAATACATCATAATACAAGTGTAAACCATTATACAGAGAGTGAGATTAAGGATAGAATAAGGCGTATGGCAGATAACAGGCTTAGAGAGTACAAAGAGCAAGGTAAGATAAGTGAGCATGAGTATATTTTATTATTAAACAGATATGATGAAAGTATGGTTAATAATAATAATAATCAATCAAAAGTTAGCAATAGTTTAAGTGCTAATAATGGTATTGTTATTACTTATGATCAGCATAATGGTTCATATTCTAATCCTAACCCTAATTCTAATTATTACCTAGATCTAGGCTCAAACACCTCTGCCCATACACTCATCACTACTATGAATAAAATACTATCTAGATTAGATGATATATATTCAAAACTTGAAGAGAGGAGTCTAAATAATAATAGTAAAGAGCAGGGAAGGAAGATGCTTAATCTAGGAGAGTATAACAACATCAAGGTGCACCAAAATAAGAGCATTACTAAAACTAAAAAAGATTACAGGTATAATAATAGTAAGAATAAGAAGAGGGAGGAGGAAGAAGAGTATAGGGAAGGAGATCAGAGAGATAAAGGGCTTGATCCTCTACCAATGAATACAATTAATGATAATAATGATAATAGTAGTAACAATAACAATTACGAGTTTAATGAGATCGAGGAGTTAAAGAAGCAGATCGTTGATATGATATCAAAGTTAGAGAAAGAATGATGACTAGGGATTAAGATTAAAATAAGCGCACTCTTCTGTAAGATGTATGCTCATAAATCATAATATGCTCCCCAATACTCTATTAGAGGAAATAACTGATGGAATGGTTATAGGCTTAGGTTCAGGTAGAACTGTTGCCCTTATCCTTGATACACTTGTTAATTCAATAAGGGGTAAGAGAGGTAGTAGTAGTGATGAAGGTAATAAGAGTGCAACCATAAACATTGATTCATTAAGGTTCATACCAACATCACTTCAGATAAGGCTTAAGGCTGAAGCCCTTGGGCTCAATATTATAGAGCCTTTACCATGTATAGATATTGTATTTGATGGTGCAGATCAGATAGATTGCAAGTTAAATATGATAAAGGGTGGTGGAGGGGCATTACTTAGGGAGAAGGTACTAATTCATGCAGCTAAGAAGGTTATGATATTTGCTGATGAGAGCAAGTATGTTGATAGATTAACATTGCCTATACCAGTAGAGGTTCTTCCATACGCTAGATCCTATGTTACTAAAACTCTGATAGATAGGTTTAATGCTAAACCAGTAATAAGGGTTAATGATAAAGGTTATCCTGTAATAACAGAGAATGGGAATATAATACTTGATACTGCAATTGATATTAGCAAGTATTATGATAATAGCAAGGATAAACTTGTTGAGTTGGAGCATGAGATTAAATGTATAGCAGGAGTAATAGAGGTAGGCTTATTCACAAAACATGCTGATGTTTATTATAAGATTATGAAGGATAATAAGATTGAGGTAATAAAATAATAGCATTATTATTGATTAGGATTAGGATCTCTTGCAATATAAAGCCCATATCCTTTCTTACCTACAATATTACCATGCTCCATAACTATGCTTCCTCTAACTATAGTGTATACAGGCCATCCCTTAAGGAGCATTCCATCATATATGGAGTAATTAGAGTATGATAGCAACCTCTCATGATCAACCTTATGCTCCTTCTTTATATCTATAAGCACTATATCAGCATCGTAACCTTGCTCTAACCTACCTTTGGTACTTAACCCAAATATCTTAGCAGTATTAAGGCTTGTAACCCTAACTAGTTGCTCTAGTGTTATCCTACCTTTGTTAACCCCTTCACTAAGAAGCACTGGTAGCATGGTTGCTAGCCCTGGGAATCCTGCTAAGGCATTCCATACACTATTATCTGCTATCTTCATCTCAAGCCTATTGGCAACATGATCTGTTCCCATGCAGTCTATCAAGCCAGAGGCTAAGGCATTCCATACCCTAGCATTATCCTCCTTACTCCTTAGAGGAGGTACAACCTTTCCCCTTACATCAAACTCATATGTATGCGTAAGGTAATGAGGGCATGTCTCAGCATATATCTTTAAACCCTTAGCCTTTGCACTTGCAATAGCATCCAATGCTAGAGAGGAGCCTACATGAACTATGTACACACTTGCATCATACTTGCTTACAAGATCTGCTATACGCATGATAGCATTGTACTCTGCTATGCTTGGTCTAGCATCACTCCATGCCTTAAGACCATCTAACCCTTGCTCCTTGCACTTTAGCATCCCAGCATAGCATATATCTGCATCCTCTGCATGTACTAGAGTTAAGCAGTTTAGCATAGATACCTTGCTTATTGCCCTCTCTACCATATCTTCAGTAGTATTAACCTTAGCATACTCAAGCCTACTTGTGTAAGGATCTATATCCATGTATATGCCTCCTAACTCACCCTTTAGGTTCATGTAAAGTTTAAAGGATGTTATCCCATTCCTTATGCAATACTCTAACTCCTTATCCTCAAGATGCTCATCCATGAGTATTGATGCATGGTAAGCATAATCCACATAATGGGAGCCTTTACTTGCATTAAGATGTGCTGCAAGTTTATCTGTATATTTAGCATATAGTCTAAGCATCCTCATCATTGTAGTTACACCTCCTACTGCTGCACTCCTTGACTCACTCTCTGCAGCAAGGTCTATTGGGGTAAATACGCCATAGTGTACATGAGGATCTATAAGCCCTGGTATTGCATATAGGTTAGATGCATCTATCTTAACACTTGCATCATACTCATCTACACTTAAACCCTTGATCTTACCATCATCTATAACAATATTCCTCTCTACTATACCTATGCTAGGTATTACAACCTTAGCATCTCTTATAAGCATATCTATGCTCATGCATGAAGTAATTTTTATTATGCTATTTATGCAATACTATAGGGTGGCAAAGGACTCAAATGCATCTTTAATAGATAGGATAAGGAATGGTAATAATAATAATGCAATAGTTGTACCAGGGGTTTACGATGCCCTAAGTGCAAAGATAGCAGAGCGTCTAGGCTTTGAGGCTGTATTCCAGTCTGGGTATAGTGTATCTGCAAGCATGCTAGGCTTACCAGACTATGGGTTGCTTAATGCTAACGAGGTTATAGAGCAGGCAAGGAGGATAGCAAGGGCTATAAGTATACCATTGATAGTTGATATAGATACTGGGTATGGCAATGCCTTAACTGTAAGAAGAGTTGTTAGGGAACTTGAGGATGCTGGTGCAAAGGGTGTATTCCTTGAGGATCAGGTATGGCCTAAGAGGTGTGGTCATATGCAAGGGAAGCAGGTTATTGCTAGGGATGAGTATATACAGAAGCTCAAGGCTGCATTAGATGCTAGAAGGAGCAGTGAGTTCATAGTTGTTGCTAGAACAGATGCATTAGAGCCTTTAGGCTTGGATGAGGCTATAGATAGGGCAAATGAGTATGCTAGGGTAGGAGCAGATCTTGTATTCATAGAGGCTCCTAAGAGTATAGATGAGATGGCAAGGATATGCAGAGAGGTTAAGGCTCCAACTGTAGCAAATATGATAGAGGGAGGGAGGACACCATTGCTTAGCATAGATGAGTTGGAGAGGTTAGGTTATAGGCTTATACTGTTCCCATTAACAGCTGTATTTGCATCTGCTTATGCTGTTATGGATGTACTCTCATTGCTAAAGGCTAGGAGGGATACTAGGAGTATAATGCATAGACTGCTAACTTTTAATGAGTTCAATAAACTTGTTGGGCTAGATGAGTTAAAGATACTTGAGAAGAAGTATTCATCATAATAATAAAATAAAATAATGTTATTATTTACTTGCGCCTACTGTAGGCATAGAATGTTGCAAAGCCTGCACCAGTGAGTGCTAATGCTCCTAGTATGCTCTCAGGAACTACCATGAACGAACCTACATTAACATGATGAGTTACCCCTTCTCCACGAGGGCTGTTTGGTGACTCAAAGCATGCTACTACAGTAAAACTATCCCCTGGCTTAGCACTCATAGGTACAGTGAATGTATCACTCCTGCTCCATGAACTTGGATTATCATTACCTCTTGTGTATAGATTCTCCTGTACTACAGTATTAGTCTGATTATCTATCCATACGAACCTTATCCTGTTTGCCCCTGTACCAGCAGCGGTAACAGAAGCAGTTGCAGTTATATCCTCACCTGGTAGTACATTGTTCTTATCTAAAGTTAGGGTATGTGCATCACTAGGATGCTCCACATATCTCTCACATACTTGGTCTGCTGGTGGTGGAGGAGGTCCTCCAGTAGCATATGCATTACTTACTACTGTTACTGCTACCATCAATGCCATTACACTAAGCCCTGCAAGTACGGTGTACTTCATCGCATTATATTATAATCGTATGTATAAATGCCTTACGTGTATAAAACATGTAAGATATATTATATAACAACCTATTATTTTTATTAACTACTACTCAGCAGATAGATCCCAGTAGTGTGCATTCTTAAACCCTTCCAGTGGAAGGTTCAATGATCTCCACTCCTTTAATGATTTTGCATACAATCTAACATTGCTATGTCCTACTAACCTTAGTGCATAGTATGATAACCCAGATAGGGTACCAACGCTCCCACAGTAGACTACAACCTCATCATCCATGCTTATCTTACGGTTCCTTAGCATCCTTGCTATCTCATCTTTACTCTTGAGTATCCTATCCTCAGCAGAGAATGCCTTCCATGGTATGTTTATGGCATTTGGTATATGATGATCAAGGTAATTAAGCCTCTCTCTAACATCCAATAACCTACTCTTGCTACTCTTGCTTTCAACTATACTCTTTATATACTCATAATCTGCTAGTATGCTAGAATTAACACTTATGCTAAGATTACTATTGCTAGTTATTATTGAACTACTGCTATTGCCCTTACCATACTCAAGATCAAAGCCTAACTCCTTCCACATGTTATAAGTTACTGATAATAGTGATACCCTCTCATACCCTAGATACTCTAGCGTCCATGCGACCCTTGCTGCTAATGCACCAAATGTATCATCGTATACTATTACATGCTTAGTACTACTGCTTACATCTAAACCTATGCTAGAGAATAAACTTGCTAATGCTAATGGATCCATACTCTCTATAACCCTTGCTAAGGGTAATGATACAGCACCTGGTATATGCTCCCTAGCATACTCCTCCTCTCTCCTAACATCAATCACAAATATGCTTGGATCCTTATCCTTTATACGCTTATATAACTCCTCTGGCTCAACTAGCACTGGGTACCTCCTTGCAAGCATCATGCAGCACACTCACCCTTTGCAGTCCTTACTATGAACCTATTATCACTACCATAGTCCATGTAAGCCTCTGGCTCCTTATCAGGCTCTGGTAACCTTGATGCCTCATCTATTATTGCCTTCAATGCATTAATATCCTTAACATTACCATTACCTTCGCCCTTAAGCACTCTATCTATCCATGAGGCAAATGACTCACCATCTTTACACTCTTGCTTATAAACATCTATCAATCTAAGTATAACATCTATGATCCTCTTTGCTGGTACCCTTGCTACTACAGTGCCTAATGCATTATCCTTACCTACCTTTCCTCCCAATAGCATGTTGTATGCTGGGGTAAGGGTATTGTTTATCCTTATTGCAGCACCAAAGAAGCCTATGGTAGCTATCATATGCTGCCCACATGAGTTTGGGCATCCACTTAACTTTATTGTAGTATCCTTGAATGCCTGATCCATATCAAGCCCTAGCTCTATTAACCTGCTCCTTATCTCCTTTGCTAACCTATGTGCATTTGTTATTGCTAAATTGCAAGAGGTTGTACTTGTACAGCCTACAACTGCTGTTATCCCTAGGGCACCATAGTTTGCTAATCCTACCTCCTTTAATGCATTGTATAACTCAACCAGTCTATGCTCTTTTACAAATCTAATGGCAAAACCCTGCCATGGGGTTGTAATAACATATCTCTCTAAAGAGAACTCCTTGCATATATTTGCTAATGCCCTTAACTGTCTAGCAGTAACATCCCCTGCTTGCAATGGTATAAGCACTGTAACATATCCTCTCTGCTTCTGCTTAACTACATTGCTACTATACCATCTATCAAAGCCATCTGGAGGGTTGAATGGCTTAAACTCAATATGATCATAACCATCATCTTGCACTTGTACCTTATCTTTATCCTTAATATCTAACTTAACCAATACTGACTTGGTTAGATTAACTATACTCCTCTCCTTCAATACAAGCTCTTTAAACTTCTCAAAACCCATATCATGTACTAGATAGCGCATCCTATTCCTATGCATCTTCTCCCTATCACCAAGCCTATCAAATAGCCTTATAACAGCCATTGCAGTAGGCAGGAGCATATCCTCTGGTGTAAACTCCTCCAACTCCTCTGCTAGATACGATGCTGGTCCTAAGCCTCCCCCTATGTAAACCTTGAACCCCCTTACTAATCTACCATCACCATAATCCTTTATCATTGGTACTAGACCTACATCTGCTATCCTAGCATAACTATGCTCATCACAGCATGCAAAGTTGAACTTGAACTTCCTTGGGAGGTTCTGGCACATAGGGTTCCTTAGGAAGAACCTTGCTAATGCCTTAGCATAAGGTGTTACATCGAATGGCTCGTTTATGCATACTCCAGCGAATGGTGAGCATGTAACATTCCTTACCGTATTACCACAAGCCTCTCTAGTAGTAAGCCCAACCTCTACAAGCCCTTGCTCTACTGCTGGTGCATCATCAAGGTATACCCAATGTAACTGTATATTCTGCCTAGTTGTTACATGTGCACTGCCTATAGAGAAGTCCTCACTTAACTTTGCTATCCTTACAAGCTGTCTAGGGGTTAGTATACCAGCAGGAACCTTTATCCTAACCATAGTGTAATCCTTGTTAAGCCTTGAACCATACATGCCATGTTGTAGCCTAAAGCGCCTAAACTCCTCATCACTTATCCTACCCTCTCTATATAACCTTACCATCTCCTCAACACTCCTTACCTCCTCAGGTAAGCCCCACTGCTCAGTTACAGTATCATCATTAGCCTGTTCAATATTCTTTTGCATATAAGGATCAGATAACATTGTTATATTTAAAACTTGTTTAGATAATTCTATGTAATAATACACAAAAATTATATAATATATTACTTATGCATGTGCAATAATAGTCATAACAGAGCAGCTTATACATGCTTTGGTACAAACCTCTTTGTTATAATAGTTGGTACAACTGCGCTTAGTATAACAGCTATAACAGTAATAGAGAACTGTTCTTGTGTAAGCAGACCAAGATCTCTCCCTATTGTAGCTGTTATTGTACCAACTGTAAGCCCAGTGCTTAACAAGAGTGTTGAGAATGTAGGAGCCTCAGGTATATACCTCTTGCATAATATATAACAGCCCCCAAACTTTGCTAAGATCTTTACTACAAGTAGCATAATTACTATCACTACATTCTGTACTATAGCACTTACCGATATAAGCATCCCTGCTCTTATAAAGAATGCTGGAGATAGTATTGTGAAGGTTATACTTCTCATCTTAGCAAGTATATGCTCATGCTTCTGTAGAGTACTAACAAATATAAGCCCTAGGGTAAATGCACCAAACACAGCATGCATACCTGCCTTATCTGCAAAGAAGGATATGATAAAGAGTAAGGCAAAGATAGATCTTAACTCTATCTCAATAACCTTATTCCCATACTTGGATACAAGTGCACTCATAAACCTTGGTATCACTAATGCTAATGCTGCAAGGGTAGAGAAGAATGCTAATGTTATGATACTAAAATTAGGTTCAATCAGGCTTATGCCAATTATAGTAAGTATATCATTAACAAACGTTATTGCTATTATAGTCCTTGCAAACTCTGTACGTATTATATTATACTCAGCAAGTACAGCATAAACCACTGCTACTGAGGTTGTTGTTAAGGCTAAACTAGAGGCTAACTTTGTGCTAAACTGCCAATCCGTGAATAATGTTAGGAATACCATCTCTCCTACAAGAGGGGCTACAAATGCTAATGTGCCTATTAAAGCACTCTCCATAAACCTCTTCCTAAGCAGTCTACTCTCTACCTCAACCCCAGCTAGGAATGTAAGTATTAGGCCACCAAATGTTGCAAGGAAATCAAGCCATCCTTCTATCTTTAATAGGAGGATGTTTGCTAATACTATGCCCATAACAACTTCTATTATGGATGAGGATATCTTTACTCTTGAACTTATAATCCCTGCTATTATTATGGATGATGCGATTATAGCACTATTGTATAGATCAACCAATAGGCATCATACTCCCGTTCTTGTAATGCTCATCTATGCTCATACTAAACCACTCTTTCTTTATAATAGGCATCATCAGCCCTGGGGGCGGTTCAGGCATTAGATAACTAATGCCTAGGCGGATGCCATCGCCTACCTTCATACCTATCTAAAGAGGAATTTAAAAATGTTACTAGATAATGGATGTGTTTAATCTAAAAAGTTTAGTTTTACATCCATAAAGATATGTACCTTTTAGCAACTCTACATAGTAACAATAGATCAATAACAATTAATTTTTAATTTAAATATATGCTCTTATTGATTAATAACCATGGGTATAAGGCTAGAGGTTAGCAAGGTTATAGATGCACCAATAGATAGAGTATGGAGTATAGTTAGTGATCTTGATAATGAGCCAAAGTACTGGCATGGTACAAAGAGTGTAAAGAACATAAGCAAGGATGGTAATACAATAACTAGAGAGGTTACAATAGCATTCAGAGACTCCTTATGCAAGGAGGTAGTAAGCATAGAGCCTCTAAAGAAGATTGATATTAATATACTAGATGGTCCTATGCAAGGGCATAAAGTGATAACTCTAGAGGATATGAATGGTAAGACCAAGGTTAATGTGCTATGGGATATAAGACTAAAGGGGATGCTCTCAGTATTCTCATCAATGGTTAAAGGGCATATAGAAGAAGGTACAAAGGATGCATTGGAGAGGATAAGTAGTGCTGCCATATCTAAGTCAATTAATAACAGTTAATTCTAGAAAATAATAAATTAAATAGCAAATACTATTACGCTATATGCTAATGTTAAATGATGCAAGTATGCTACTAACTATTATCAATGCTATTATGCTATCTATAGCATTAGGAGTATTGGGTACATGGATATACTTCTTAGCATATGCATTGAAGACTTACAAGCATGCCCCTAAACTTGCTTATGATGAGCATAATACAATAAGAATAAGCAGATACCCTAGTGTAGATATAATAGTTCCAGCAAGGAATGAGGAACGATTTATATCAAGGTGCCTTGAGTCATTGCTTAAGCAGGATTACAGTAACTATAGAGTAATTGCTGTTGATGACTGCTCAACAGATAATACACCAAATATAATAAGTGATTATGCAAAGAGGATGGGTAACAAGATAACATTTATACGCTTAAATAGTAAGCCAGAGGGTTGGGTTGGAAAGAACTGGGCATGCTACAATGCATATACTCACTCTAATGCTGAACTACTGCTCTTTACAGATGCTGATAGCTTACATGATAAAAGATTGCTAAGCCTAGCAGTATCAAACATGCTTAGCAATGATCTAGATGCCTTAACCCTAGTACCTAGGCTAGAGTGCATAGATAGATGGAGTAAGATAACAGTACCTTTGCTATTAACATTTCTATACTCAAGGTACTCACCATTAAAGGTTAATAGCAGTAAGCATGATACAGGCTACTTCTTTGGTAGTTACTATATAATAAAGAGGAGTGTTTATGAGTACATAGGTACACATAGCAGTGTTAGGAATGAGATAATAGAGGATGGGGCATTAGGAGCAAGAGCAAAGAAGCAAGGGTTCAAGATCAGGATGTACCTTGCTGATCATCTATTCTATGCAGTATGGTCTAGGGATCTTAATACCCTTGTAAATGGTCTTGCTAGGCTTATTGCTCCAATATATGCTGTTAACAAGGCAAAGGCTATAGGTATAGTAGCATTAACCTTCTTCCTCTTTGTATACCCTTTACTATCATTACCATACTCATTACTTGTTAGCAGTATACAATTAAGTCTATACCTACTGTATTCTAGCATAGCAACAATTATTATTATGATAATAATATCAATGCTAAATACAATAAAGGGTGTTGGTATAAAGGTAAACCCTATCTATGGTCTGTGTATGCCTTTAGCATCACTTATCATATTCTATGGATTCCTTAGTGGGATTAAGAAGAGTAAGCATGGTGTTGTATGGAGGGATAGAAGCTACTCTTACCATAATTATAGAGCAGATGGATTTAAGCTATGATCCAGTATTCATAATTTACCAATTATTAAGTAAAGAAAGCTAAAAATACCTAGAGCAATAGTAAGAAGTAGGTATGCCTATAACAGATACATTCAAGAAGCAGTTGGCACAGAGGCGTAGACTATTCTTTAAGATCTGCTTCAAGTGTGGGGCAAGGAACTCCATAGATGCTATAAGGTGTAGAAAGTGCAGAGGCGATAAGATGAGATTAAAGAATAGAGCTCTAGGAGCAAAGAAGTAAAGTTGTATAATAATAAATTATTAATAATAAATAATATAATTATAGATATAGTAACCATATAAGATTTAAGATCTATTATAAGACTAAGCTATAGAATAGATTGATGATGGTAAATAATTTATAGTAAAAATATACAATCATCAAATTAAAAATATGAATGTATAGGGCGGGTGGTCTAGCATGGTTAGGACGTGGCTCTCACACAGCCAAGGTCAAGGGTTCAAGTCCCTTCCCGCCCACCAGTTCCAGGGTTCGTAGGACTACCTATAATTCCTATAATTATAATATGATGAAGCAAGCAGATGATATAGAAGTTAGAATTAAGGATAGCAACAGTATAAGAGATCTATACAAGCGTGATGCAAGGCTAAGGTACTGGATAGATAGGGTAAGGTATGAACCAATACCAGATGCAGATAAGCAAGATATACTGAAGTTCATAGAGTTCATGCAGAGAGAGGAGAAGTCAAAGTTATGGATAATAAGATGCATAACCTTGCTGCTTAATATAAAGAAGCATATAGTGAAGGAGTTCAGAGCATGTACAAAGGAAGATATACAGCAGTACATAGACTACACATTAAAGAAAGGTTACTCACCTTCTACTCATACAAAGATAAGGCAGGTATTGAAGTACTTCTTCAAGGTAGTTTATGGTAACAACGAATATTATCCAGATGCTGTTAGATGGCTTAAGAGCAGGGTAAGCAAGGATGAGCAGAGAAGGAAGGAGCAGTTATCCTATGAGCAGTTCCTTACAGAAGATGAGGTTAAACTGCTTATAGATACTGCTAACACTATCCAAAGGAAAGCATTCATAGCAGTAGCATACGAGACTGGAGCAAGACCAGAGGAACTGCTGAACATAAGGATAAAGGATATTATGTTTGATAGCAAGGGAGCAAAGGTGATACTGAGAGGTAAGACCGTTGAGAGAGTTACTAGGGTTATAGCATATGTACCCTTATTGAAGCAATGGTTATCTGTACATCCTTTCAGAAATGATCCTAATGCATACCTATGGCTATCAGAAGCATCAAACCACAAATGGAAGCCTATAGGCTTAAGGGCAGCAGAGAAGATGTTTGAAGATACTATGAAGAAGGCTGGTATAAAGAAGCAGACTAGGTTATACATCCTAAGGCATTCTAGAGCAACTCATCTAGCAAATAAGTTAACAGAGGCACAGATGTGTGCCTACTTTGGCTGGCAGTTAGGTACTAAGGTTGTTCAGAGGTACATCCATCTTGCTGGTGTAAGGACTGATGATGCCTTACTTGAACTTGCTGGTGTACAAGTTAACAAGGAAGAATCATCAGCATTAAAGGTTAGATACTGCAAGAGATGCAATGAGATGCTTAGTCCAAACCATGAGTTCTGTATAAGATGCGGTTACTCAGATAAGGATGTTATTGCTATCGCTAGTGATAATGTCAGTAATAGCGAACTAGCAGATAGGCTTAATAAACTAGAAGATACGCTAGCAAGGTTGGTTAGTGAACTGAAGAGGATGAAAGAAAATAATGAAGGAAGAAGGTAATAAGTAAGGTTAGGTATAGTAACATTACCTAACCTACTTCTTTTATTTTTCTTCTTTCTTGTTTATACCTAGCATCTTCTTCATCTCACGTACATCCTTCAATGCATCTTCTGCCAGCCTAATAAGGTCATTTATAGCTGTTGCTTTAACTATTACTTGCTCGCTCATCAGTATATAATGGTAAAATGGTAGAATGGTAGAATCCATGCAGACTTTTATCTTATGATGGTGGAGATAAAGGAGACAGTACTAGAAGATGGTATAGTAAAGCGAGAGATACCTACAGAGTACAGATGCTATTACTGTAATGGTGTTATAAACAAGGTTGAATACTACAATCAATATAAACATAAGATGTTCCATAGATGGACTTGTGGTTCTTGTCAACGTGATTTTGGTTACGATACAGAAGAACCATTAAGGTACAATCGTCTTTAACTAAACCTTTATTTATTTATTCATAAACAGATTGTCATTGTACTGACAGCGTATTTATAAACATCTTGTCATCCATTCTTCTTGTCTGCTTCCTTCCTTCTTTCCTTCATCCACTGATGAAACACAGATGCAAAGATCAATGTATCTATATGGAATCGTTAGTACATACCTACAGAGATGACATAAAGAGATGTAATGTATGTAGTAGGTTTATACACTCGTCCAGTCTGTTCTTCCAAATGGGGTAAGATAGAATGGTGAACCTTGCCCTACATGCTCCCATCCTGCCTCCGCAGGCATCATTGCCTCGGGCAAGATTTACTCACCTACCTATATGATAGATAACTTATGATATAAGCATTTGTATAACTAGTTATAGACTGTACATTCTCTTCTACATTATTTATGCAAGCGATTTTATCTTGTGTGAACATCACTAAATAAAAGAGCAAACTAAAAGAAACTTTAGAAAACAATTTTAATAACCATTACTAATTATTATTATGTCATCTAGTAGTGAAGGAGAGATTAAGGAGAGTACAGTAGAAGAGAAGAAGGAGACTATTGCTACTACAGCTACCAAACCAGAAGAACCTAAAAGAAGGGTAAGAAGAAGTAGGAAAGAAGAAGTAGGAGAAGGAAGAAGAGAAAGAAAAGAAGAACAAACTATGGAAGCAAAAGAGAAGCCTACTACTACTGCTGTTCCTACTACTACTATACCTAAACGCTTACTTAACCGCATAGATAAGCATGATACCTATCTTGCTAATATTCAGAAAGATGTAAGGTTACTTAACCGTGAATTGAAGAAGCTGACTACTAGGGTTAATAGAATAGAAGCAAGGTTAGTAAGTTTAAGAGCAAGAGCAAAGGCTAAGGCTAAGAAGGTTGTAGGTAGTAATAGAAGCAGTAGCAAGAAGAAAGGAAGAACCAAGCGATGATAATAACGTTTAAAAAGTTAATAATTATTTATTAGATGATGGAAGGAGGGTTCAATATAAAGTTTCAAACATCAAAGAATAGGCTTGTTAAACTAGCTGAAGAGTATAAACACTGGATAATAATGTATTCTGGTGGCAAAGATTCCACAACAGCGCTTATAACATCTTTTGAATCTCTTTTAGACAATAAGATAGATGATGTAAAGATAGATGTTATATATTCAGATACAATGGTTGAGATACCTTCTATGTATAATCATGCTATACAGTTTATCGTTTCTCTAAAGTCTCTAGAAAGGTTAAGACCATTGAATATAGACTATCATATAACTAAACCAAAGATTGAGGATAGTTTTTGGGTATGTATGTTAGGTAAAGGCTATCCAGTACCAAAACAACGTTTTAGATGGTGTACAAAACGCTTAAAGATAGAACCAGCTAAGAAGATAATAAGAGATATTGCTTCTTGTGAGAAGGTAGCAATAATAACTGGTGTTAGGTATAATGAATCATTAACAAGAGATAGAAGGTTACAGATTGTATGTAGTAGAGGTGGTGAATGCGGCCAAGGTATATGGTTGAATAATAACAACGATGGTAACGACGGTAATGGTAGTATTAGCAATAACACGATACTTTACTTTGCACCTATAATAGATTGGAATGAGTGTGATGTTTGGGACTTTTTGAATTACTATGCACCGACCCTTGGTTATCCTACATCAACTTTAGAACAGTTGTATAATGGTAGAGAAACAAGGTTTGGTTGTTGGGTATGTACAGTAGTAAAGCAAGATAAAGCGTTAGAGAGGACTGTTGAGTTATACCCTAATCTAAGACCATTGCTAGAGTTCCGTAAATATCTTCTTAAGATAAGCGAGGATCCTAATAATAGATATGTGAAGATGGATGGCTCTTTAGGTAGATTAAGCCTTGAAGCAAGGCAAACACTACTAGCATCACTCTTAAAATTGCAAGAAGAAACTGGTTTAAAACTAATAAGTGAAGAAGAAATAGAAAAGATTAAATATTACTGGGTGGAAAGAAAATATTTAAGTTATGAGTAGTAATACACAAGGATCTAGCAATAATATTATAGGGCGTATTGTAATATCAAGGGATAAACCTGCCAAACCTAATGAGTTTTGGGGTTGGATAAAATCAGATAAAAATATACAGTTAGAGGTAGGTACTGTTTTAACTGTTGAAGGCGAAGGTTCTAAGATAATTGCAACTATAGAGGATATGGAGAGTATAAGCGATATACCTGATAGGCTACACGAATTCTACGGATTTGATTATGGTAACCCTCTTAATGAACCTCCAACTAAACCAAAGGTAATCAAATATATTAAGTTAAGAGTAATATCTAGAGATCCAAAGATTTTTGTCTCACCAGATGATAGATTTAAAATAAGATTCGTAAATAGTAATGATATTGATATATTTATACGTGATATACCACAAGATAAAAGGGTTCTGGGTGGGTTCTTAAAGGTTAATAGCGATGAAAAAGAGCCGTCTAGCTGGCTACCTGTATTTTTACATGCTGATTATTTATTAGGACCAGAAGGAGCCCATGTTAATATTACAGGGAAGAGTGGTTTAGCTACAAAAACAAGTTACGCATTATTCCTAAGCTATGCTATCTTAGCATGGGCAAAAGCCAATGATAAAAAAGTCGCTATAGTTTTATTCAATGTAAAAAGTAGGGACTTCCTTCGTCTGCACAAATTACCAGATGATTGGGCAAAGGCTAACGAATGGATAGAAAAATGGGTGAATAAGATAGGAGATATACGAATTAAAGATAGAATTAAGGCATTATGGGAACAAACAAAAAATTATGTAGATATACTAGCAATTAAACCAGATGTCTATTACTTTACTTATCAAGGGGATCCTGATATGAATAATATGGTGTATCCAGTAACTTATAGTTATGGTTTTCATGATCTTAGCAGAGAAGAATTTATTACGGCATTATTCCATAGGGTAGAACCAACAGATCCTCAGCTTAATTTATTAGATGCATATCTGGAAAGATATTTATTGAATAATGATAGAAATCATACATTCAAGACGATGTTAAATAATTTACTAAATGCCAGACGAGAGGACCGTGGACCTTATGTGCGAATCGAAGGGGTTCAAGGCACATATTATATATCAACTGTAAGAGCATTGTATAATAGGTTAAATGGATTCTTGAGTAGAACTTCAGATATAATAGTAAGAGATCAACCAAGTGGAAGACCAATAAAATTTAATGATTTAAAACCTAATTCATTACATGTTATACAGCTTTATAGACTAGATGATGCAGCGAATAGATTAATAGTTAATAATGTAATAAGGATGATAAGAGAAGGATTAGAAAAACAAACCAAAGAAGCACAAACCAACGAGATAGAAAGGGTTGTTGTCATAACAGATGAGTTAAATAAATATGCGCCTAAAAGTGGGGAATCATCAATAAAAGAACAGATCATAGATATAGTTGCTAGAGGTCGTGATGTAAGATTATCTTTAATTGGGGCACAACAGTTTGCATCAGAAATAGACAGCGAGGTTTATGGTAATTGCTCTACAAAAGCAGTAGGTTGTTCTGATACATCAGAGATCTCTGATGCCATATATAGATATCTTGGTGATCTGAAAGAACAAGTTCCATATTTAAACAAAGGCGAAATTATGTTATATCATTCTATTTATACTATGACAGTGATGAAAGTGTTCTTCCCGCCACCATTACACGTGATGAGTGATAACTAAAATGAACAATAAAAAAAGAATAGAAGAAATAAAAGATTATCTAAACACTATTGGTGCTAAACCATTACATCCTATAGATATACCTGAAGAAAAAAGTCCAGACAAACATATAGCAAATAAGATAACATCAAGTGATGTAATTGAAGAATTTGATATCAAACCTGATTACAATATACCTAATTCTGATATACCTGAATTTAAATACTTTGTAGACGGTGTAGAGAGGACTATTCCTATAGCTAGCATTTCTTTAGGGATCCCTATACCTTTACATATAACTCATCTTATTGCTGGTATTATGGAAAGAACTAATAAAATGATGAAACCATATAAAAAGAAGGATATTCTAGTATTAATATTACCTTATAGTGCAATTATAGCAAAAGGTTACCAAATTCAAAAACCACAATTTGAAGAATTAGACTGGCGAGGAGATTTTTATAACAAAATATGGAATAAAAATAATGAGATATTTTTTACTGATAGTTCTATATCATTTCAATTTTCTCCTAGAGGGACACTAGAGACAGAATTAAAACCTGATGATCTTGTGGCTCTTGGAGATGTAAGAAGTAAAGCATTAAACAGAGCAAAGGTTTTATTAAGAACTATGGAGTTAGGTGTATTATGGGATCTCTTTAAGTCTAATAATAAGAAATTCAAGGATTGGATAATACTTGATGGTCCAATAATACGATTAACAAAATATGCTCGTTTAGTTAGTCAAGAACTTCAAGGTTTAGAATACCTAAAAGATCCTAGTACTACATATCCATTTCTATCTAAAATAATAGGTGCTGTAAAAAGAGTTAGTGTAGTACCAAATACAGGATTAGATAAAGTCTTAAAATCTGACCATAACAATTTTCATATATCGCTTTATAAATTAAGCCAAGTTATAGAAGAAGATGATGAAATAGAAGAATATATATTGGCTGCTTTTGTTAAGTTAAGACCCGAGATAGTTGAATATCATCCTACTATATGGTCTTTAACTAGTTCATTAACAAGATTCGATATACCTATACCTGCAATATTAGATGAAGGAGATTACAAAGACTATATGATAATCAAAGAAAAATTAAAAGAAATAGTTAAAAATAAAAGAAATTTTCTAGAAGCCCTATTAACTTCTTTACTTACTGAACGTTGGCCGTTACCATCTTCATTAGAACAAAATAGAATACTAACAGAATTATACCCTATTGATGAGACTGAGAGATGGTTAAAAGCACATCTCCGTTCATCTATAGAACTTAGTCAGGGCATATAGTTGGTCAGTGATAAGTAAAAGTATTTTGTCATCCGTCTTTAATTACTCTTTAGTAATTATATAATGATGATAAGAACGTGTGAATTATGCAAGGCTTTCTTAAGCGACGAAGGTGTAAAGATGATCATACAGTACAAAGGTATAACCAAAGAATTTATACTGTGCAACTACTGTATCAGAAGAATGGTTGTAGACAGAGAGAATGCTGTATGGCTAGGGGAATATCATCCAGTCTCTTTACCTTTGGCAGAAGCTGGGATAATACTTACTCATACCAATTAACAATAAACACACATATTTTATTTTTATTAAATAAAAATAGAGAGATTTGTTTTATTATTTATACTATTGTTGTTGATGCTTCTACTATCTCTTGCATTACCCTATGCAGTCTATGTGTCATCCTTGATCTAGCGATTGGGTTTGCTCTGCTCTTATGAGTTATTACGTATGTAATACCGTTAAAGGTATTCCATAGCGTATCTTCTCTTATTACGTCTATCTCAACATCCTTACCATCTACATTCAACCTTATAGGCGTGTACTTGTAGTACATCATTGGTAACCTTAGTTCAACCAACCTTTCAGCAATATCTTTGGTTACCTTTATCCTTGTAGCCTTTCTGTAAAGTTCTGCTAGCTGATGGCAGTATTCTAATGCTGTTATTAACGCTTCTCTAAATGCATCTAATAGTTTATTAACGTCTCCAACATGCTTTGCGTTAAAGGTAACGTTTTGTAGCCTAGCAGTAGCTCCATTTCTGCATGCTAGTCTGTAAGTGAATCCATCTACACCTAATGCTGTTGAACCATCTATTGAGTTCCTTATTGATACACCAAACTGTACTAGATCGTTTACTTCTATTGGTTGCTTCCTTTCTGATAGCAGATCAATTCTCATTGCATATCCATTCTTGGTGTACTTCACACTTAATGTTGATAGGTTCA
>Ga0079992_134683_pt1 | contig 71423 bp, 71 predicted proteins | sample FaiFalFF_MnMetaG_3_FD_69197 | JGI IMG/M metagenome (GOLD analysis project Ga0079992, IMG submission 69197) | Freshwater microbial communities from Yellowstone National Park, Wyoming, USA - Fairy Falls B (FF_Mn_B) MetaG (SPADES assembly) (version 2) | ecosystem: Environmental > Aquatic >...
CTCGACGAGCAGCATCTCAGGTTTTGGGCTTGCGGAAGATGGCGTCGTCGATGGGCACATTATGCCGCACGCGCTCGGTCTTGATCACCGCTTCAATCCCCGCAGTAGATTGGCGCGTGGTGAAGGGATACATAATCCCGTCTACGCGGCGGTAGTCCTCGAGGAAGGTCGTGGTGTTCAGTTTGCCCTGTGGGGTGGCGATTTCGAGGTCCATGCGCAGGGGCAGGTAGCGTTGCGCGTCGACGAAGACCTTGATAGGCGCGCCCGCTGTAGTCTGCGCCGTGATGACGAAGGTGTTGCGGTTGCCGACCTTCTCTTGCCCTACGAGTTTGGGGTTGCGCAGCGATTTACGCAGGTCGTTGCTCGCGCCCGTCTCCGCGCTCCAGCGCAGTTGCGCCAGCTCCGCGCCCTGCAACTCGCGCAGTCCCGTCATCGGGTTCTTCTCCCAGCCGACCTTGCCGTCAAAGCCTTGCTGGATCTCGCCTATCCCCTGAATGTTCACCTTTAGGAGAAGCTTATTCGGCGATTTGTAGAAGGCTTCATAGCGTCCCTGCATCCCCTGCATGGGGTAGCTAATCGTGCCTGTCATCTGCACGGTGCGTATCTTCGCGGCGTTTGCCAGCCCCATCGCCTGCGCCATCCGATCCAGCACCTGCTGCGCGTTCTGCGGACGGGCTTGCTGCGCAATCGGCTGAAGCGCAGTCAGGCAGGCGACCCCAAGCACAAGCATCCCAAAGCGAAGCGTTCTCATCGTAGGTTCCCTCGCGACAGAAAGTATACCCTTTTTACCCTACGGTGCGGGTTTCCACGCCCTCAACGCTTCGGTTTCTGGAAGATGGCGTCGCTAATGGGCGCGTTGTGCTTTACGCGGGTCACTTTGACCAGCATTTCTAATCCATCAGCGGTTCGGCGCATCGTGAACGGGTACATGATGCCGTCCACCTTTCGGTAGTCGCTGTAGTAGGTCACAGTGTCCATCTTACCCTGCGGGGTTAGCGATTCTTTGTCGATACGGATCGGCACATACCGTTGGGCGTCGATGTAGACCGTGATGGGACCGCCGAGCGCGGTTGTGCCCTCAATTACGAACGCCTCACGCCCGTCGATCGTCTCGTTACCGACGAGGGTCGCGTTGCGGATGAGCTTTCTGACATCGTTGCCCGCGCCTTCGCGTGCGCTCTCCCGCATCTGGGTCAGTCGCTCCCCGCGCGCCTCGCGCACGCCTGAGCGTGGGTCTTTCTCCCAGCCGACCTTGCCGTTGTACGCGCTCACGAACTCGCCCACACCTTCAATCGTGGTCTTGACCAGCATCTTGTTAGGCGACTTAATAAACACCTCGATGCGTCCGCGAAGCCCCTGTAAGGTGTATTCGACCGTGCCCGCCATTTGCACAGTGCGTACCTTCGCTGCCTTTTCCAGCCCCATCACCTGCGCCATCCGACCGAAGACCTGTTGAGCCGTTTGCGGCTCGGCTTGCTGGGCAGTGGGCGGCAGTGTGGTCAGGCAGGTGAATGCAAGCGCGACTATTCCGAAACGGTAGGCTCTCATCGTGGTTCACCTCACAGGAAAAGTATACCTTACCGATCAGTTCCCAGCCCCAGTTGGCTTTCGGCGGGTCGTTCGTTCTGTACAGCCCACACAATCCAGTTGCGCCCGTTGCCCGCGAACTCGACGCCAGGCGGGTAGGAGTCGTTGCCGCCTGCGTCCAGAAACAGCCCCAGCGCAAACCCGCGCTCACGCAGTGTGCCTCTGCCGATGGGGTTCGCCCTACCGAAGTTGGCGTCATTGCTCCGCGCTTGGTAGAGGTCGTCGCCCGCAAGGTCGACGAAGATGCCGATGCCGTTGGCGTTCGCGCCGCCGAGCGCGAGGCTGGGCGCGTTATACTCGTCGTTGCCCGCAAAATCAATGTAGTAGCCGATGGAGAAGTCGTGCCCTGCGCCGATTGCCATATTCATCGCAGCGAGCGTACGGTCGTTGCCGAGTCGGTCTTCGAGGTAGCCAATCGCGAAGTGCGCCGCTGCGCCCTGCACATACCATGTGCCCTCGCGCACATCGTCGCCCTGCAGGTCAATCAGCATCCCGACGCCGCCCCAGTACCCAACGCCCTGCCCGAACACGCCGCAAGTGTAGCGGTCGTTGCCCTGCACATCGATGAGTATCCCGACGCCGCCTGCCCACGAGCGTCCGTCGCTGTAGTCGGCGCGCCTGCCGTAGCCTGCGCCCTGCGCCATGCTCACATTCCGCTCGGCGGTCTGCGGCGAGGGGAACTCAATCGGCGTTGGGTGCGCGGTGTAGGTATCGTCGCCGAGCGCGTCGAGCAGCAGCCCGAAGCCCTTGACCGCGCCGAAGCCCTGCGCCTCGTAGAAGCAGGCGTACTGGTCGCGCCCCTCGCGGTCAATCAGCGCGCCGATGCCTGCCAGTCCCGCGCCCTGCACGAAGGCGTAGCCATCGTAGGCGTCGTTGCCCGCAAGGTCAACCAGCATCCCGACGCCGAATCGCACCGCGCCCAGCCCTGCGGCTTGCGTGCGGTACAGGTCGTCGCCCGCAAGGTCCGCCAACACGGCGTAGCCCAGCGCCGCGCCGCCGAACGCCAGCCCCGCCCTGCCGCCGCGTCCGTCGCGCTCCACGATGGGCTTACCAAGCGTCTCGGCGTCGTCGGCGTAGCGGTCGTTGCCCGCAAGGTCAATCAGCACCGACACGGCGTTCTCCAGCGAGGCAGTTGCCGCGCCGCCGTAGTAGGTATCGTCGCCGCCCGTGTCGATAAGCAGCAGGTACGGCTGGCGCGGGTGCGTATCATTTGCGCCGCCGCACAGCCGTATCAGTCCCCACGGCGTGTCGATAGCGGCGTCAAACGGCTTGCCGAACGCTTCCTTCGTGGGGGCGTCTGCTTTCTGGAACGCCTCGATGCTCTGCTGCACGGCGAGGGCGCAGTCGTGCCCGCCTGCCAGCAGGCGTGGCAGGTCGACTTTCTCCAGCGCGCGTTCCAGCAGCAGCAGTTCCGCGTTCGGCTCCGCGCCGCTGAGTGCGCCTTCGAACGCCTTGATGGGCAGCGTCAGCAGTTGGAACAGCGCGCGTTGCTCGTCGGGTGTGAGGTCGCGCAGGGCGGCATCGCGCCAGCGTCGCGCGTCAATCGCGACATAGATCAGGAACGCCGCCTCGCGCTGCACGGCTTCGGGCACATCGCGCTGGGCGCGTTGCAGTTGCTGGCGCACGGCGGCGGGCAGGGGTGTTTTGGCAGCCTCGTAGAGCGCGACGACGGCGTTCTCCAGCGCGTTCGGCGCGTTCGCTCGCTCCCGCGCCGCCTGCAACGGGTCGCCCGTCAGCGTGCGCCGTATGGAGACGCCAATCGCGCTCGCGCCCGACTCCACTGCCGCCACAGGACGCCCCACCGCGCCCATCAAACTGTTGCGCAGCCGCTCGGCGTAATACGGCAAGCGCAACGGGTCGCGCAGCAGCATCTCAAACAGCGGCGTCGCATACGGCGTGCGGAAAAAGTAGTCGAACAGTCGCGGGTCGAAGCGCACTTCCTGCGGGCTGAGATTCGCCTGCGCGAGCGTCTCGCGAAACAGCGCGTCCGTGTTGAGTTGACCAAACGCCGTCGCCGCAAGCCACAGGCTACACAACGCGGGGCGTAAGCGCATACCGTGCGAATTTCGCGGCGGGCGGGCAGGTTCCTGTTGGTATGCAATGGAACTGGGCACAAAACTGCCAAACGCCGAATCGGGTGCCCCCTCTCTTGAGGTAATCACGCTCTGCCTCTCCGTTGCGGACATGCCCATCAGGTACAATACACCCCGTGCAAGGAGGAGACGCGCAATGAGCCTGAATAGACGCTTCGCACACCTCTGGGTGCTGCCTGCGCTGGCGCTGCTGCTGTGCGCCTGCCAGTCCCAGTCCGTCGAGCAGACGCAACCCAGCGAGCCGCAGCCCGTCGCCCAGCGACAGTCCCAAGAGACACCCCAGCAACAGCCGTCCCAGAAGACGCCGACGACACCCAGTGAACCGCAACAGCAAGCGCAAGTCGCCTATGTGCGCATGACCATCGAGGGTAAGGGCGACCTCGTGATCGAGTTAGACCTCAAGGAGGCGCCCAAAACCAGCGAGAACTTCCTGAACCTCGTCAAGGAGGGCTTTTACGACGGCATCCGCTTCCACCGCGTCGTACCCCGATTTGTGATTCAGGCGGGCGACCCGAAATCCAAGACGCTGCCGATGGGACATCCCGAACTGGGCACTGGTGGCTCGGGCAAAACCATCAAGTTCGAGCCGAACAACCTCAAACACAAGCGCGGCGCAATCGGCATGGCGCGCGCTCAAGACCCCGACAGCGCCAGCAGCCAGTTCTACATCTGCCTCGAAGACCTGCCCCAACTGGACGGTAGCTATGTCATCTTCGGCAGGGTCGTAGAAGGCATCGAGATTATCGACCAAGTGCGCGTCGGCGACACGATTCTGAAAGCCGTCGTGCTGGAAAAATGGGTACCCAAGCAGAAAGACGCGCCGAAACCTGAGAAGAAGAAGTAGCGTATGATTGACGACGCGCTCGCAACCGAAGTCATCCTCGAAGCCGAGGCGATTCTGGAGGTGTCCGAACAGCCTGTGGCGGAGCGCCTCCAACGCCTGATGCAGCACCTACACGACCGCTTGCCCCACTTCCACTGGGTGGGCATCTACTGGCTCAAGGGGAACGAACTCGTGCTGGGACCCTATGTCGGACCGCCGACGGAGCATGTGCGCATTCCTGTCGGGCGTGGCGTATGCGGAACGGCTGTCGCCGAGAACATGAACCAAATCGTCGAGGATGTGCGCCAACTGGATAACTACCTCGCCTGCAACTTGGAGACACGCTCCGAGATTGTGGTGCTGATTCGCCATCCCGACACGGGCAAGATTTTAGGGCAAATCGATGTGGACGGCACGGAGGTCGGCGCGTTCGACGAATCGGACGAGGCGCTGCTGGAAGTGATTGGCGAGCGGATTGCGCGGCTGGTGCTGACGCACGGGATTCCTTGAAGACAAATCCCCCCTTCGCCTGTAAGCGGGCGGGAGGGGGGTAATGTGAGGGTGGCTGAAGCCGTTGCCCTACCCGCTGAGGTAGATGTCAGGCCCCAGCGGCGGGCATTCGAAGGTATCCGCGCCGCGCTTGCGCAGATGCACCCCGTACCAGACGACGAGGTCTTCGTTTAGCGTGCGCTCGCCGTTCACATACTGCGTGATGTTGGCGAACGCGCCGCCGTTGCCAATTATCTCCGTGCTGCGCGCCTTGACGACCCACACATCGCCTTCGCCCGTATTGCTGCGCTCGTGGAAGCCGTCTTTGGGTCCGGGCACAATCTCGGCGGTGAAGCCCGTGCTGAGCTTACGCACGCGCCAGCGCATGGGGCGGTTCGGCCAGCGCAGGCGGCGCGCCTCGATGCGAATCGGCTGCCAGTTCTCGCGCCGTGCGCCGCGCGGCGAGTCGGTCTCTTCCACCACCAGCCCGCCTAGACCGTCCAGCGCGAAGTGCAGCCGCCAGTAGCCGTTGTGCAGGCGACCAATGCAGACACAACTGTTTTCAGTGTAGCCGTATTGGAAGCGCGGCTTGAAAATCCCGCTTTGACTGAACCGCCAGCCTGTGATGTAGCGGTACCAGCCCGCCGAACACTCGGTAATCAGCACCAGTTCGCCGTCGGTGTCTTCATAGATGCCCACGCCACGGAAGTTGCCCGAGTCGTCGCTGTCGTCGCAAATCGTGACGGCGCGCGTGCCCGCGTTCGCAAAACGCAACCCGTTGCCCAAGTCAGTGCCCGTGCATTTGAAGCAGGTCTCGCTGTAGAGCCAGTCGCGATAAGGACCGCAACCGTTGTTATCGTAGAACACATTCAGCACGGGCATCCCGCCGCGCTTGAGCACCAGCCGCCCGTTATAGAACACATCCATCAGCTCTACGCCAGCCCCATAGTCTTGTTCGCCAATAATCCGAGTGCCCGATGGACGGCGCACGAGCATACTCCACACAGGGTTGCTGGCAGGCCATTCAAGCGCTTGCCACGCACTGCCGCCGACATTCGTACAGCTACCTCTGGCGGGTGGTCCCCCGCACGCCGCAGGGTAGAAGTCGCTGCCGCCTGTACCGTATGCCGACACTTGCCTGTCGGTCAGGTCAATCAGAAAGTGCCCGATCTCCGATTCGCGCCCGCTGCCTGGTCGGAAGTGCAGTAGCACGGACACCATGCGGTGGTCGGGCACATAGTTCGGGAACGGGTCGATGCGCCCCCAGAGGCTTTCAGGCGCGGCTTCAGTGATCACAGGAGGCATGCCAGGCGTGCAGTAGGCGATTCCGCGGCGCAGCGGCTCGCCGTACTTCGGATCGGACGCCAGCACCTGCACGGCGTCGCGAAACTCCGCCTCGCTGAAGATGTCAGGCTGCTCCTTGAGCGGGGTAATCTCCACGCGCTTGGGCACGGGGAAGTCCGCCTCAATCTGGTAGCCGAGATTGTTGTCGTAGTCGTAAATCACCAGCACCGCCTTGTCGGGGAACAGCACCCTGCCCGGCTCTGGGCTGGGCGGGTTGTGTAAGTGCGCTGCCAGCACATTGTAGCGCACCTTGTGCAGGAAGCTCAGTCGGGGATGCTCCCACAGCATGCGGGCGTAGTCGCGCATCTGTCGCTCAGGAATCACATAGAACACCCCTGAGCGGATATTCATGCCGCGAATAGGCACTGCCTCCTTCACGGAGCGAATAATCGGCAATCCAAGCGGATTATCTGCCTGCAAAGGGACCAAAGCATCAATCAGCTTCTCCATCACATTCCTCCTATGTGCAGAGTCGGCGTCGATCTGCGGGCGGCGAAGGGTGGGTTCGCGCCGCCTGCCCTAAGTATACCACGATTTTCGCTCAATGTGCGGCTTAGGAACTTTTCCGTTTCCGTGCTTTGAGGTACTGCTCTTCCAGTTGCTCCAGCTGCTCTGGGGTGGGGCGTCGGATGGGTTCGGTGGGCGCGCGTTTTGCGGCGCGCGCTGGGGATGGCTTCGCTGCAGCGGTCGGCTTCGCCTGCCGCGCAGCAGGAGACTTGGTGGATTCCTTTAGCGGCAGGAGGTCGTCTTCGGCGAGCAAGGTGACATAGCGAAGGTGAAACGACTTCTCCTCGTCGGTGAGGCGGTTGCGCGCCTCTTCCGAGAGGGAGTTCAGCCACCGCTCGTGCATGCGGGTCTGCTGCTCGGCGTGCCGCTGGCGCACCGCTTCGGGCAAGCTCTCCAGATCGAGGTCGACGGCAATTTCCTGCGGGCTGTAGACCCTGAGGACGGTTCCGACAGCGTTCGCCAAATGAGGCGCGTAGCGCCCCTCTTGTGCCTCCTTGCCCTGCGGGTCGCGAGCGCGCACCTGCACCCGATCGCCTACCTTGAACTTCGGCATGGCGGTATTATACCCGTTGGGGTAGACTCTTGGCGTCTGTATGAGGCACGCGCTATGAAACCGAATGATGACTGTTGTTCGCTGCCTGAGGTATTCGAAGCGCTCCGGCGAGTTGCGCCTGATGCGCCGCTGTTGGCGTTGGGGCAAACGATTTTCTGGGACGAGCCGATGAAGCTCGCCCTGCTACACTGGCTCCCAACGATAGACCCGAAGCGCCGCATGCTGTTTGGCGTCCACGACACGGATTACTTCGCGCGAATGCGCACGCGCCACCTGCCGCGCGGAGCACAAGTGGTCGGCGAGTTCGTGCTGTTGCCCCACAATGATGGCACGACGCGCGCGCTCTGGTCGGCGGCGGGCGAGATTGCGCAACTGTTCGGCAGCGAGACGGTGCCGACGCTGAAGATGTTCGCACAGTATGGCGGGCAAGTGGCGCGGGTGGCAGACGCCTGCGCGGGAGAGGGCTTCGTTGACGCGCTCACGGAGGCGTGGGGCTGGCGCGGGCTGGCATCGCGCGATCCCGCGCCGCGCCCTGTGTGCGAAGTGCCCCTCTCGGCAGTCGCGCCCGCGCTCGACGCCCTGCTGGCGTTCGGGCTGGACGGCTCGTGCCAGATGCTCGACGACGCCGACGCGCGTGCCCGCGCTTGCGAGTGGGCATGGACGCTGCGCCAGCGCATCCAGCACTATGCCGCCGCGCACCCCAACGCCTCGCTGGCAGACCTGTATGTCGCGCTCTACCCTGAGTTGCTGGAGTCGCTTTATGGGGGCGCGCTGCCTGATGGGGTGGGGTTCACGCGCACGACGGAACTGCTGCGCTTCAACACGCGCACGGCAGGGCTGCCGCGCTTCGCGTTGGTGGACGCTTTCATAAGTCCTGCAACGCGCCGCGCTTGCGAGGATGCCTATAACGCTTCGGTCGCCGACTCGCCCATCTACACGCTCAGCGAGTTCGGCGAGGGCGCGCTGCCGTTTGACCTGCTCATTCCGCAGGTGGGGCGCGGCACGCTGCTGCTGACGGAACGCTATCTGGTCGTGCTGACGCCTGAACCGCAGATTGTGCGCCTGCCCGCGCCTGTCCGCGATGTGCATGCGCTGGCGCAGGTCGTCGAATCGCGCTGGGGCGACAGCTGCGTGCTGGTCGGCAAGGCAATTACGCTCGTGCCGATGCTGGCGCACGAGTTCGTGTTCGTGTTCAACGAGCGCGGCTCACCGTATCTGACGCGCACGGCGCGCTTTCTGGCGCAGTTGCAGGCAAGCGGGGTCGCTACGCACGTGTATCCGATACTGCGCCTGCAGTACCCGACTTGGGACGCGCTGGGCGCAGCGCAGTGCGTCAACCTGCGCTTGCCTGCACACCTCGCACGCGCGTGCGGTGAACCGACGCTCTGCTCCAGTGTGTTCGCTTCGCGCTGGCGTGCTCTCGTCGATGAGCAATCGCAGTTACTGGAACAGCTCGCGAGCGTGAATCGCCCACGCGATCTGATGGCGCTGCTTGCCGAGCGGGAAGGCGACTCATGGCGCGAACGACTGACAGACTACGACGCATGTCTGCGTGCGCTTGCCGAGACGGTCGGCGCACGCGCCGACGCGCTCCGCCAGCGGGCGCACGCCTTGCACGCCGAGCGACGCGCCCTCATCGCCCAGATTCAGCAGCAGCCGAAGCGGTTCAGCGAACTCGCGCCGCGCCTACAGATGCTCAAGGGGCAGATTCGCCACCTGAACGCCGAACGGAAGCAGGTCGGGCATACGCCCGACGCCGAGGCATTGCGAGCGCGCGTGCGCCAGTTGGAATGCGAGGCGGAACGGGCGCGACTGGAGCTTATCCGCGACGCCTACCTGACGGCGGAAGGGCTGCTACAGACGCACGCGCGACCTGCCGCGTGGTGGTTCCTGCTGATTGGGCGCGCGTGGTTCGAGGCCTGCATGCAGGGGCTGCAAGCGCGGCTGGAACCGCTAACAGCAACGGACTGATAAGTGCCCCGCAGCGGGGCTTCAACAATCCAAATGGGGGGAGCAGACACGGGGGACTGCTCCCCACAGAGACGCTGTCTTACACGGTTCAACCCTGTGCAGTCGCTTGGATGCGGGGGTAGCGCGTCGAAAAACGCTGCACAGGGCACTCATTAGTTCACATCCACGCGATAGATGTCCAGCCGATCTACGCTGATAGTGCTGTGCAGCACGAACAGGTACTGCGCCTGCGGGCTGCTGCCGAAGTTGAACAGCACGGTCAGCAGATCAGCGTCGTCCACAATCCCGTCGCTATTGACATCCACCGCCGCGTCGCTGGAACCGAACGCGAACAGAATCGCCAGCAGGTCGGCGTCGTCCACGATGCCGTCCAAGTTCACATCACCTTGCGAGGGGTCGGGACCGAACCCGCTGGTGAAGTTGAAGATGTTGCCGCCAAACGGGTCGGGCGTGCTGCCGTTGGGCAGCGGCTCGTCGCCCGTGAGTTCCGCGTAGTCCTGCCAAGTCGCGCCTGAACCCCTCGCAACAAAGATTTTGTTCAAGGAAGTGGGGGTGCCGCGACGGTTGTAGAGCAGGTAGTCGCCCGCCGAAGTGCGCAGGTAGTGGATGTTAATTAGCACTTGGAAGGGGCTATCCGAGCTGAAGTCAAAGATTTGGCAGGCGCGATTGTTATCAACGGTGTTTGCCCCCGTGCGCGGGGCGTAGAAGATGCTGTTGTCCACGCGCAGGTAGGCGTCGCCTTCGGGCGAGAAGGTGATGTCACGCATGCCCGTGGTGGTCTGCCCGCCCTGACAGTCGCGCGAGGGTAGGCTCAGGATGTTTGACAGCGCACCGCCCGTTTCAAAATTGCGGCGGAAGATAAACCCACGCCCGCGCGCCAGCACCGCCAGCGACGCGCCACTACCCTGATAGCCAGGGTCAATCTCAATGCACTCGGCGCGGCTGGAGTTGCTCAAGTCGCTCGGCAGCACGACGCCCGTGCCGTTCCAGTCCGACACTTGCGTGCCCGTCGAGGCATCATATTTGCGGATGCCCGTTCGCGCTGGGTCGTTCGAGCCGTCGCCTAGCCCTGTGCCGAGGTAGAGGTAGCCGTCGCGATAGACGATATAACTACAGCGGCTCTGCCCTGCCTGGGTCAGCGTAATCAGCGGCGTGTAGCCCCAAGCGTTCACATCCAGCGACAGCACATTCGAGATTTTGAGAACGCCAACAGATTCTGCCAGCGAGTTTGCGGTGGACATGCCCGCGATATACAGGTTCGCCCCGTCAAACGCGACATCGGACGCCAAGTCGCCCTGCTGTCCACCTGCGGGGAAGTACGACGAAAGGTCTACGCTCTTGAGGTGCCGAAACGATACCTGTGCGCTGGCGCTCATCAATGCGCCCACCAGCGCAACGCCCAAAACAACCGTCGCTCGCTTCATCGCCATAATGCCTCCTTTCTGAAGAGTGCATCTATTATACCACAAGCTTATGAGGTTATGCAAGAGGTCTACCCTTGCATCTCTGCGCGTAGCACCTCGTGCTTGATAATCCCGATGTACGGCAGACCCCGATACTGTTGCCGCCAATCCAGCCCGTAGCCAACCAAAAACTCGTCAGGCGCGTCAAAGCCCTTGTAGGCGATGGGGATGTCGATCAGTCGTCGGTATGGGCGGTCTAAGAACACGCACACCTTCAGGCTGGCGGGCTTGCGCCGTTCCAAAGTCCTGTAAATATACGCCAATGTCAGCCCTGTATCTAAGATGTCTTCCACGATAATCACATGGCGTCCCGCGATGGGTTCGTCGAGGTCTTTGGTGATGCGCACCTCGCCCGATTGCGATTGCGCACCGTAGCTGGTGATGGCGAGAAAGTCCAGCGTGTGGGGAATGGTCATTGCACGGGCGAGGTCGGTTAGGAAGAACAACCCGCCCTTCATGACCGTGACCAGGTGGGGGTTCAGCCCCGCATAGTCGCGGTCAATCTGTTGCGCGATGCGTTTTACCTTGCGCTTGATTTTACGCTCATCGAGCCACACGCGCTGGATAATTGGCGGCAGCGTCGGCTCGGGCAGCGTTGCTGTCTGCACGACATCAATTGTACCCGATGGCTTTATTCCTCGAACAGATCGCCAACGCGCACAGCGAATTCGGGCAGCAGCGGCGCGCCGTGCAGGATGTCGTTCTCGTTCAACACTTCTACCGTAAAGTCAGCGCGATACCGATGCACCTGCTTGCGCTCAGGGAACAGCAGCCACACCTCCTGCGCGCCCGATTCGAAGTATTCCGCCATCTTCGCCAGCAGGTCGCTCAGTTGCTCGCTGGGCGACACCACCTCGACGGCGAGGTCGGGCGCGCCATCCACGAACCCTTCGGGCGCCTTGCCATCAGGTAGGCGGTCGGTGCGCATCACCGACACATCGGGCGAACGGATGTTGCCCTGCACCATGCGGAACCCTGTGCTGGAGTCGAAAAGCGACACTTCGCGTGGATTCAGTGCATAAAAGCGCCCTACCACGCCTGCTGTGATTTTCCCATGTCGTCCGCCTGTAGGCACTTCGACAAGCCTCCCGTTCACCAGTTCGTATTTGCGTCCGTCGTCGGGCAGGCAGAGCAGGTCTGCCTCCGTCCAGCGGCGTTTGCGTTTCGGCTGTGTGCGCGTCTTCAGGGCTGGCATCGCGTATCACCTACGGTAAAGGATACCCCGCGTACAAAAAAAAGAGAGGCTCGGTTTGCGAGCCTCTGGCAGAGATGCTCTCTGGCTATGCGCTTTCTCACCACAAGCGCGCCAGATGCTTGGGACGACCCTTGCAGAGTCTATAGACGACGCATCTCTGCCTGTGTTCCGAGCCTTTTCAGTAATCTTCGAGCATTTCGCCGCGACGCCCGCCCATGCCGCCTGGGGGCGCAGCGGGTCCGCCCATCGGCGCGGTGGGTGGCGGGGCGGCTCCGAAACCACCTGTGGGTCCGCCCATCATCGGCGCGCCAGCCGCACCAGGCGTGGCAACTGCCGCCGACAGCGGGTCTTCAATCTTGCGTGCCAAACCATCCAAGTCGGGCATCTGCGGCGCGGGCAACGGCTGCGGCATCTGGTTGTTGCTAATCACCACCAGCACGATGAGCATCACCACGCCCAGCGCTATGACGCCTATCCCTATCGGATCCACACCCTTCTGCATATGTTCGCCTCCGAACCGTATTGTACCCAACGCCCATTCGAGTCCTAAGGCACGATTCCTGCAGGAGTTAGCGCGAAGGGGGCGAATTCGTCGGTGATGCACACCCAACCAGAGACTGTGTACACTCTGCCGATTGGTGATCCGCGTCGTCAGTACCTGCTGACCGTACAGCCCGATGCGATTATCGACACGCACCGCCGCCGTGCCGTGAGCCTGCACGAGATGGTGCGCCTGCTGGAGCCTGCGACCTTTATTCTCATCGGCGAGTTGCACGACAATGCCCAGCACCACCAGTTTCAAGCGCAGGTGATTGAAGCCCTTGTGCAGGCGGGGCGCAGCGTGATTGTCGGCATGGAGATGTTCGACCGCACGAAACAGCCCGTGTTGAACCTCTGGACGCTCAATCGGCTCAGCGAGGCAGAGTTTATTGAACAGAGCGAGTGGCGCACGCAGTGGGGGTTCGATTTCGCGCTGTACCGCCCCATCTTCGAGGTGGTTTACCGCCATCGGCTGCGTCTGGTAGGGTTGAATGTGCCGCGTGCGCTTGTACGCCAAACGGCGCGTGGGGGCTGGCAAAGTATCCCCGAATCGGAGCGCATGGGCATCCCCGATCCTGACCTTAGTGTAGAGGCACACCGCAAGCTGTTCTACGCGCTGCTGGGGGGCGGGCATCCCACAGGACAGCCAAGCGATGACAACTTCTACGCCGCGCAGGTGGTGTGGGATACGGCGATGGCGGACAGCGCGCTACGCTACTTGGAGCGCACAGTGCCCTCGCCACGCTTGGCGTTCGTAATCTTGGCGGGGAACGGGCATGTGATGTACGATGTGGGCATCTCGTTGCGCTTGCGGAAGCGCTCGCCGCTTATGACGCGTGTGATTGTACCGTTGCCGCCCAGCGCTCAACCCATGCAGGTGCGCGCGGCGCTGGGCGACTTCGTGTGGCTACCCCGCGCGTAGCCGTCGCAGCGCCGCACGCGCAACCGCCTCCGCAGGAGGCATCACAGGCTCGCGAAACACGGCACACGGAAACAGTGCCTTGAACGCACGCCGGAACATCGTGCGGAAGATGTGGTTCTTGAACATCCCGCCCGTCATCGCGACGGTGAACTCGTCGTCGCGTTCGAACAGTTTCATGGCGCAGGCGAGCGCGTCGCGCGCCAGTTCCCTACCCGCCTGACGCAAGATAACTTTCGCCCGTATGTCGCCCGCGCGTGCGGTATCCGCCACATGCATAGCAAACCCTGCGACCACATGGCGCGGCACGCCGCGCTCGTAAAACAGCGGCACGAGTTCGCGCAGGTCGTGCACGCCGAAGTAGCGTTGTACCGCCTCCACCAGCGCGGTTTCGCGGTCGCGTCCGTCCCACGCGCGCACGGCGGCGCGGATTGCGCGCAAGCCAACATCATACGCGCTGCCTTCGTCGCCCAGCAGCGCGCCCCAGCCGCTCATGTGTACCCTTAAATCGTCGTCCACGAACCCGCCAATCAGCGCGCCCGTGCCTGCGACCACCGCCACCCCGTGCGCTGTCTCGACGCCTGTGCTGAGCATCGCCATGCGCGACTCTTCGATCGGATAAGCGGGTGGTTTGCCCAGCCGTTGGAGAATCCAGTCCCAGTTGGCGCGTGTGCCCGCCACGCAGTAGCCCAGCGCCAGCACGGGCGCGTCGATGCCCTGTAGCGCACTGTTCAGCGCGTCCTCGAACGACTGTCGCTGCGTCGCCTCGTCCACAAAGTTCAGGTTTGCGGGACCGCCCTCGGCGTATGCCAGCCGCTCCCCTTGCTCGCTCAGCACGGCGCAGCCCGTTTTGGTGCCGCCGCCCTCCAGCCCGACAATCACGCCCATCCGCATGATTATACTTGCCCGCACAATTTCGGGAACCTTTTCGGGCTGTTGGCAGTATCATGGTATATCCCATACCAGAAGTGAGGAGGATAACCACGATGACGACGGTCAAGGAGAAGGTGCGCGTTAACGACACGGAGTTCGAGATTGAGCTGAAGCCTGTGTTGCCAAACACGACGAACGATCCGATGGTGCTGGACCAGCCGTTGCCGACGCCCGACGAGGTGCTGGAGCGCGTCCCTGCGGTTGAGCGACTACCACGCTGGGAAGATGGGGGGTGCTAAATGGACGCGCGCCTGAAGCGTATTCAGTACGAGGTCGCGCTGGCGGCGTTGCGCTACTCGCGCACTCACAGCGCGGACTTCGACGACGAGGCGGGCAGCTGGGTAATGATCAAGGATTTCCCCCTACCCGAAGGCTACAACTACGAGACGACCGACATCTTGGTGCTACTGCCGCCAAACTACCCGCAAACGCCGCCCGACTGGTTCTATGTGGACGACAACCTGCGCCTTGCCGACGGACGCCGACCCAGCCATGTGTTCTACCAGCAGACGACGCACGACCCGAACACGCGTCTTGTGAATCGCGCTGAAGAGAAGCCCCCACAAATGAAGGGCTGGACGGGGTGTTGCCTGCATATCCGCTCTTGGCAACCTGCGGCGAACCCCGTGGAGGGACACTCGTTGCTGAGTGTGTGTGAGCTGATTCGGGGCGCACTGGAACGCTGGCGCAAGCCCCCTGTGTCTGAGATTGTAGACGATGATCTGTTCGCCTAAATGGCGCTACCGCCCTGTCGCTGGGGTGTCCGAGTTGGGCGCGCCGAGCGACTGGGCAATGCGCTCCAGCTCGGCTTTCGGCAAGCTGCCCACGATGCCGAACCAATAATCGCCATCCCGCCAAAAACGGGCATGTGGTGGTTCGTGTCGCTGCTTACCGCCGAACGCTTTGAGCTGCATTTTGTACGCTTGGAAGATGGAGAATCGCGCGCTGGGTGCGCGATACTGTAGCACGACGACTTGTCCTAAGGAGCGCGGCTGAACTATGACGCGCTCCAGCTTCGCGCCTGCAGGCAGGTAGCTCGGCGTTCGGATGGGAAAGCTCACCGCGCGTTGCGCCTTCTCTACCGTCTCGTAGACGCCGCCCAACGGGCGCACGCTCACATCGGGCGGCAGCGCGAACAGCTCAGGCGACAGGCGCGGGTTCAGCTCTAAGCGCGTGAGTTCCATACGCATCACAGGCGCATCGTCGCGCAGGGCAATCTCACGCTTGAGCGCAAGTCCTGTCTCTTTGTCAAGCCACAGGGTCACGGTAGCGGGGAACATCGGGCGCGGCGGCGCATCGCGTTGCAGCGTAGGGCGCACGAGCCTTAGGCGCAACACCACGCAGCTGCGTCCCAGCACGGTGGCGTCAGGCAGCGTCTCCGCCAACACTACCCCGCGCTGAATAAGCGCAATCGCAGTCTTGAGCAACTGCGCGCCCTGAACGGGCATGTAGGGCATCTCGAACGCCTCTTTCGCGTTCGGGCGCATCACGAGCCAGCGTCCGCCACGATAGAGGAGCACCTCGCCCTGCCGTTCGGGGGGCGCAAGAATCTCGATGCGCTCAGCGCGTATGCCTTGCCGCCAGAACCGTTCCTCGATGCGCTGCACCCTGCGCCCTGCGATGATCTCTACCGTGCGCGCGCCTGCCACCGTGAGCGTCTCTTCCGCCTGCTGAGCGCGCTGAAGCCACTGCACAGGGCTCTCCTGCGCCCAGCTCAGTGTCCACAGCAACGCGCTTAGCAGAAAGATGGCTCTCATCGGGTGTACCCTGTGGTGATAAAGTAGCTCGGCGTCGGCGAGGGCGACCAATCCGCCACTTCCAACTGCTCGTGTAGCTCTACCAGCGACTCGGTCAAGTCCTCTGAGGCAATCCCATAGGATGGAGCCGTCTGTGGCGTTTGCCAGCCCCACCACACGGCAGCGACCAGCACTCCCAGTGCAGGCGCAAGGGCGACGCGCCACCACTTACGCGCCCAGTCGAAGCGCGGGCGGGCAGGTGCAGCAGCAATTCGGCGGCGTACTTGCTCCGAAAGGTTCGCTGGTGCGCGATGGCGCGGCAACGCATGCAGGGTGCGATAGGTCGCCTGCGCCGCTGCCAACTGACGCTGGCAGCGCGGGCACGCCCTCAAGTGTTCCTCGAATGCCCGCGCATCAGGCAACTGCCCCTCAATGTACGCCCACATCTGCCGCTCAAAATGCTCGCAACGCATCACAACCACCTCACTTGGTGCCCCGTACCCGTGCCGACAGGGGCGCATCGTCCAAATACGCTGCAACAGCCTTTTGGATCTGCGTGCGGGCATGGTTTAAACGCGACTTGACCGTGCCGATAGGAATGCCCAGCACGCGCGCGATCTCCTCGTAAGAGAGTTCCTCGACATCGTACAGCAACAACACGGTTTTCAACTTCGGTGAGAGTTTGCCGATAGCGTCTTCGACGACCGCTTCCAGCTCGCGGTTCAGCGCCGCTTCTAGGGGATTCGGCGTCTGCTGGTCGGGAAAATCCCACGCGCAAGGCTCGCCCTCCTCGTCTTCCCCCTCCGAGTAGGAAACTGTCTGCACACGCCGCGCCCGCCGACGCTGATGGTCTATGCACAGGTTTGTCGCGATGCGGTACAGCCAAGTGCCCAAACTCGCGCGCCCATCAAACTGGGGTAGCCCCTGATACGCACGCAGAAAGGTCTCCTGCACAAGGTCTTCCGCGTCCGTCGCGTTGCCCACCATGCGCAAAATGTAATTGTACAAACGGTCAGCGTACAAGCGCATAATCTGCTCGAACGCCGCCTCATCCTGCGCTTTGGCGCGCTCTACAAGCTGTGCCTCAATAGAGAGGGTGTCCACCGCGATAGAACTCCCGCTTAAGGATACCGTCTCGCGGAGCATCGCACAACTTTAGACGCCTCGAACACGCACGAGTTCAGTTCCAACAATTCGCCTCAAAGCAGGCGATTGCAAGCGAATGTACGCATACGGCTGTCGCAATCAAACTGCACGCATGCGTTAGCTAATGTGTTGAAACCGTACCTGTGCGTTACACAAACGCCTCGAACACGCTCCCCCCAGACGCAATTTTCAGGCATTCTCGCGCGGAAATCTGCATCCGTTTCTCAAGAAAACCTAAAAGTCGGTGCGTTTGGCACGAAAGTTGCTGTAAGAGAGTTCGGCAGGAATCGTTGTTGTAGAGGCTGGAGTTCAAGGAGGAGCGACATTGCCTGAGTTCGGCGTGTTATTGGTGGAGGATGAAAGGTTGCTTGATCGCGTCGTGGCGGATGCGCTGCGCACAATCGGCGTCCCGTGCGAAACGGTGAGTTGCGAGGAAGAGGCGGTGCGGCGGCTCACGGAGCGACGCTACGATTTGGTGATTTTGGACCTGCGGATTCAGCGCGGTTCGGGTGTGAATGTGTTGCGCCATGCACGAGCGCTGTACCCCGACCTCCCCGTGATTGTGGTGACTGCCTACGCTGCCGACGAGGATGCGTATCGTGCGCTTGCGCTGGGTGTGGACGCGCTGCTGTATAAGCCGTTCGACATTGACACGCTGCTGAACACGGTGCGTGCGCTGCTGGCGCGGCGTGCGCCTACGGCTTACGCCGCTGTGCAGATGCCTGCGGACGCGCCTCGCGAGGTCTGCTGGCTCGCAGTGGGCGCGTTGGCGACGCTCCGCGCCGAGTCGCACACAGTCCTGGGGCGGGTGCTGCAGGCGGACGAGATGTTCCTCAGCGTGCGCACCGAACGGCTTGAGCCGCCCCACCCAACACGCTGGACGGTGGAGTGGACAGGCAGCGACGCGCTCTACCAGTTCGAGGCGCGTGTGATTGAAGCGACCACCGAGGGGGGCGACATGCTGTGGGTACTGCGCCTACCGCGCCTGATTCGGCGTCTCCAGCGACGACGCCACCCGCGCGTGCCCGTGTCGGGCAAGGCGTTCGTGTCGGTCGCGGGCAGGCTGCAGCGCGCCATCGAGGCGGAGGTGGTGGATCTCAGCGAGGGCGGCGTGTGCCTCGTGCTTGCCGAACCGCCTATGCGCGGCGCGACACTCCACCTCGAAGTGCAGGCGCAATCAGAAGCGGGGCAACTTCAGTTCCAAGGCGAGGGCACAGTGCGCTCCATCGTCGCGTTCACACAACAGGGCGCGCCGCGCTACCGAGTCGGCGTGCAGCTCCAACGCTTGCCTGCCGACGCCGTGCAGCGCATCCGCCAGCTGCACAGGGCGCGCCTTGTACCCCCGTAATTTATACAGGCAACTCGCACTTCTACGATATTTCGCCAAACCTCGCAAATTTGCAGAGAGCGTCGGTTTATGTTTCGCCGACAATCCCCCTCGACGCGCAACACGGGGCTCGACGGAACGACGCCCCCGCGCGTCGGAAATCTCACAGTCAGGGAGGATGGAACGATGAGTCTACGCATCAACACTAATATATCAGCGCTGAACGCGCTGCGCAATGTGGAGCGTGCGTCCGAGGGCTTCGGACGATCGATTGAGAAACTCGCTTCGGGACTTCGCATCAACCGCAGTGCCGACGACCCAGCAGGCTTGATTCGCTCGGAAGACCTGCGCGCTCAGATTGCAGGCTTGGAACAGGCGATTGCCAACTCGCAGGACGCGATGAACCTGATTAAGACCGCCGAAGGCGCGTTGGAGGAAGTGCATAACCTCCTGCGCAGCATGCGCCAACTCGCTGTTGCTTCAGGCAACACGGGAACCAACGATATGACCGCCCTGCAAGCGAACCAGAACCAGATTCGCTCGGCGATTGAGAGCATCAACCGTATCGCAGCGCAGACCCAGTTCGGCACGAAGAAGCTGCTCGACGGCTCGGCAGGCGTGAGCGCAGTGGTGACCGACTTCACCCGCGTGGGCGGGCTGTTCTTCGGTGGCTCGGTATTCGGGAGCGTTGGCGCCTCTGCGCCGCGGGAGTACGCGCTCGGCACAGGCGTCATCACCATCGATGTCACGCAAGCCGCCACACGCGCTCAAATAGACGGCGATCGTAACTATGCAAGCGCCACAGCGATTATTCAAACCTCCGCGACCGTCGTGATAAACGGCGTGAGCTTCTCTGTGCAAGCAGGTACCACGACTATTCAGAGCTTCGTGGATCAAATCAACTCGCAAAGCAGTGTCACAGGGGTCGTCGCGGAGCTGTATACCAGCGGTGGTAATACCCGTGTCCGCCTCCGTGCCGTGGAGTACGGCGCGAACTTCTCGGTCAACCTCAACGACCAGCAGAACATTCTGCTTGCGTCAGCAACCTCTGCAAGTGCCACAGGTCAGAACGCCACTGCCACTGTGCAGGTGACAGATGTGGACGGGAACACGGTGTCCGTCTTGTTCACAGGCGGCGTTTCTCGAGGCGATTCGGGCTTGCGCCTCACCGACGCTAAAGGCAATGTGATTCTACTGAATGAGGCAGGCAACAATGTCGCCATCGACGCCGCAGTGGTCGGACGCACCGCAGCGGGACAGCTCGAGTTCCAGATTGGCGCGAACGCGGGTCAAGTCGCGCGCTTCTCCATCAACAACATGCGCTCCGACAAGCTCGGCACAGGCGTCGTCGCGGGCAAAAGCCTCGCGGATATCGATGTGACCAAGACGGGCGGCGCCGAGGAAGCGCTGAAAATCATCGACGCTGCCATCCAGCAGGTCTCTAAACTGCGCGGCAACATGGGCGCGTTCCAGAAGAACGTCCTCGAGAGCAACATGCGCTCGCTGTCCGTCGCGAAGGAGAACCTGACGGCGACCGAGTCCGCCATCCGCGACACCAACTTCGCCGAGGAGATCAGCCGCTTCACGCGCTTCCAGATTCTCCAGCAGGCGGGTATGTCGGTGTTGGGGCAGGCGAACTTCGCGCCGCAAGCCGTGCTGCAGCTCATCCGATAAGCCTCCTTTCGGCGAATCGGGTACACTAACAGCGGGGGGTCAGGGCGACCCCCCGCTATTTTGTACCGAAGGAGGTATTGCGAATGACTTACGAGTACGCGATTTTGGGAGCGGGTATGCAAGGTCCCGCCGTCGCCTACGATTTGGGACGGTTCGGGGACGCCGAAGCAATTTATTTAGCCGATATAGACGAGACGCGAGCCACACAAAAAGCGGCGTGGGTGAACCAACTGCTGGGGCGCGAGCTTGTCTACCCAAAGCGTGTGGATGCCACCGACGAGAAGCAAGTCCGCGCCTACTTCGAGCAAGCGGATGTGGTCATCAGCGCGGTGCCTTGGCAGATGAATATGCGCCTAATCCAGCACGCGCTGGAGGTCAAGCGCAGTTTTATCGACATGGGCAACGATCCCGAATGGTTCTGGTACGAGTTCCGCAAGCGCGACGAGGAGGCGAAGAAAGCGCACATCGCGCTTGTGCCCGACTGCGGGCTTGCGCCCGGCATGGTGAACCATCTGGGGCTGTATTGCATGGAGCAGATGGACGAGTGCCACGAGATACGCCTGCGCTGCGGCGGGCTGCCCCAGCGCCCCATCCCGCCGATTGGCTACAAACTGGTGTTCAACATGATTGGTGTTATCTCGGAGTACATGGGTAAGGCGTTGACCCTGCGCGACGGAAAGCCGCACTATGTGCCGACGATGGAGGACATCGAGACGCTCGTGATTGAGCCGTTAGGCACGCTGGAAGCCGCATCGACTTCAGGAGGCACTTCTACCGCGCCCTATACACTACAGGGTAAGGTGCGCGAGTATGACTATAAGACGCTGCGCTATCCCGGACACTGGGCAGCAATGCGCGTCCTGCGCGACTTGGGCTTTTTCGACGAGCAGCCGATAGAGCTAAACGGCGTCCACATCAGCCCGCGCGAAATCGCCGCGAAAATCATCCCGCCGCATATCGACTTCCCCGACGAGAAAGACCTTGTGGTGGTCTATGTCTACAGTTCGGGCATCAAAAACGGCGCGCCTTACTCAGTGAGCCTCCAGTTCGTGGAGTACCACGACGACGCGACGGGTTTCACAGCGATGGAACGCTGCACGGGCTTCGCCGCGTCGATTATCGCGATTGGCGTCGCGAAGGGGGTCGTACCACGTGGGATCGTGCCCTACGAGCAGTCCATGACAGGGCATCAGTTCGTCGCAGAGTGGCTCAAGCGCGGCTTCACCCTGCGCGAGACAATCAGCCACCAGCTCAGCGGGTAGCCTTGCTACTCGCCGAGCCAAGGGTGCATAGAAGAAGCGCACAGCAAGATAGACATGGAGCTTTTGAACGGGCGTGGCGACCGCGCATCACTGGGTACGGGCGCGGTTCCCACGCCCTGGTCTCAGGTTATCCCCACCGCATTTCTGGACGACCCCAAAAAACACCGTAGCTATTTGCTCCCTCCTTAAGGTTCCTCTCCCCGAAGCGGAAGGAATCTACCGCGGGGGCATCCATGTGCGGGTATAATCTGTGGGTATGCGCACCATTTGGTTGTTGGGGCTGCTCACGATGGTTTGTGTGGGCGCAGCCCAAGGGGTTAGCTCAAGCGCGGCGACCGACGACGCGCGCAAGGCAGAAACCGAGATCCAGAGTGTCATTGAACCGCCTTACTATTCGCTCACGCAGCTTAGGCAGTGGCTGGAACGCGAGAAGCAGCAGGCGAAAGCCCGCGTGAAGATGCTTGAAGAATCGGGCGCACGGCTAAGCCCCGCCAAACGCCACAAACTGGAAGAGGGTCCCGAATACTTGGAGGCGCTGTGGGACTACCTGTATGTACGCGCTTACCCGAACGATTTTGTGGACTGGCTGGCGTATATCCGCGCGGCGGAACATCGCGACCAGATGGCAGGCGCGTTTTTCCCCGTGTCGAGCCCACGCTGGGAGTTTATTGGACCGCGCAACGCGCTCCCCCCTTACCGCACCTACTTTGGAACGGCAGCGGTATCGGGGCGCGTGAACGCCGTCGCCTACGACCCCATCAACGCGAATGTCTACTACATGGGCGCACCGCAAGGGGGCGTGTGGAAGACCACCGACGGTGGGCTGACTTGGCAGCCGCTTACCGATTACTGGCAGTTCCTACAGGTCGCTTGCATTGCCGTGCATCCAACGAACTCGAACATTTTGTATGTGGGCACGGGCGACTTTCAAGGCTGGATGCGCCCGTTTTCGCAGGGCATTATGCGCTCCACTGACGGCGGGCAGACATGGCAGCAACTCGGCGCGACCGTGTTCGGCAACCGCTGCGTGTCGGATATCCTGATTGACCCCGAAAACCCCAGCATCATCGTTGCCTGTACAGGCTGGGGACCCTATTACGGCGTTGCAGGCGATATCTGGCGCAGCACGGACGGCGGTGAGACTTGGACGCGCGTGAGCAGTGTTAGTGCGATTTGGAGCGACCTCGCCATCAGCGCACGCGACCCCAGCACGGGCGTGCGCTACTACTACGCCGTCGGGCACGGCAACCCCGGAAGGCTGCTGCGTTCCAGCGATCGCGGGCAGACTTGGACGGCGCTTGCCGCGCCGTTTAGCGGCAATCAGCGATCGCTGCGCGTGGCGACCTCGCCCATCAACCCCAACCGCGTGTACCTAATGTCGGGTGACAACGCGCAGGTGTGGGTTAGCAACGACGCAGGCAACACATGGACAGCGATGAACCCCACCGTGGACGGGGGCTTTTATCAAGCATGGTACGATGCGACGATGCATGTCTCGCACGACAGCGCGGGCAACGATGTGCTGTACCTGGGACTAGTGGATCTTGTGCAGTGGACACAAGCCTACGGCTGGCGCTCCATCGGGCTGGGCTTCACCAGTCAGGCGAACATCCATGTGGACATCCACAGCATGGCAATCAACCCGCGCAACCCGAACGAGCTGCTGGTCGGCACGGATGGCGGCGTCTATCGGCTGACCTACACGCCCAGCACGGGCGCGGTGAACATCGTCGGCTTGAACGCGACGCTGGGCATCACGCAGTTCTACGCCGCCGCGTTTCACCCGACCGATCCGACGCGCGTGATGGGCGGCGCACAGGACAACGCCACCCTGCGCGCCAACGGCGACTTGAACGCATGGCGGTGCATTATCGGTGGCGACGGCGGCTACTGCGCCTTCAACCCAATCAACCCGAATATTCAGTACGGTAGCTACCAGCGGCTGAACATCCTACGAACGACCAACAACTGGGCAAGCGCATCGAATATCACACCCTCCTACGGCAGCGACCGTGTGGCATTTATCGCGCCGCTGACGATTCACCCCGCGCAACCGAACTGGCTGCTGGCAGGCACGAACTACCTGTGGCGCTGGAACGAGGCGACGGGTACATGGGAGGCACGATTGGGTAACCAGTCGCTCACCAACGGCAGGCTCCGCGCAATCGCAGGTGCGCCCAGCAACGCGAATGTCATCTACACGGGCGGCGACGACGGACAGGTCTGGATGACCGCGAACGGCGGTGCAACATGGCGGCAGATAACCGCGAACTTGCCTAACCGCTCGATTAGCGACATCGCCGTCCATCCGACGAATCCGTACAAGGTCTATGTTGTGCTGGGTGGCACAGGTACGCCCCATGTCTACCGCTGCGAGAATACGCTGGCGAACCCACCAGTATGGGTCAACATCAGTGGCTCAGGACTGACGGGTCTGCCCGATGTGCATGCGAACTCAATTGCGCTGGATCCCGCCGCGCCCGACACAGTAATCTATGTTGGCAACGATGTCGGCTTCTTCTACACGCTGGACGGCGGTGCAACTTGGCGCAACGGCACCCAGCCGCTAGGGCTGCCGAATGTGCAGGTCAACACTGTGCGCGTCGTGCCCGCCACGGGCTACCTAATGGCGGCGACCTACGGGCGCGGGATGTGGCGCATCCGCTTACCGCTTGTGCCTACAGGAGACGCCAACGGCGACGGCTGCGTAGATGACAGCGACTTGCTCATCGTGCTATTCGCCTTCGGCACAAGCAATGCGCAGGCAGACCTAAACCGCGACGGCATCGTGGACGACAGCGACCTGCTGCTTGTGCTGTTCAACTTCGGCAGTGGGTGCTGACGGCGGATAGAAACTTCCCGCGGCTTTTCGTAGCATTGTGGGATGGGGCGCTGACCACCCCTACACTGGAGCACTGCTCAGACGGTTGGGGCTAACGGCGGCTCCACACAGTCAGCGGTCGATCTCGCCCAGCACGATGTCGATGCTGCCAATCAGCGCGACCAAGTCGGCGATCAGGCGTCCGACCGCCATCTTCTCCAGCGCCTGCAGGTTCATAAAGCTCGGCGCGCGGGTGTGCATGCGATACGGGCGGTTCGTGCCGTCGCTCACGAAATAGAAGCCCAGCTCGCCCTTGGGCGACTCGACAGGCACATACGCCTCGCCAACGGGTGGGCGGAAACCCTCCGTGTGAATCTTGAACCAGTGAATCAGCGCCTCCATCGAGGTATCAATCGCCTCGCGCGGGGGCGGCACGACCTTCAGGTCGCTGGTGTTGATGGGACCGCCAGGTAGCCCGTCGATGGCTTGCTGCAGGATTTTGAGGCTCTCGCGCATCTCCGCCATGCGCACAAGGTAACGGTCGTATACATCGCCGCGCGTGCCGACGGGGATGTTGAACTCGAACTGCTCGTAGCCGCTGTAGGGGTGCGCCTTGCGGATATCCCACGCGAAACCTGTGGCGCGTAAGGTGGGACCACTCACGCCCAGCGCGAAACACTCCTCAGTGGTCAGCACGCCGATGCCCATCGTGCGCTCGCGCCAAATCGGGTTCTCGGTCAGCATGCCCTCGATGTCGTCCAGCGCGCGTGGCAACTCCCGAAGCAGTTGGCGCAAACGGTCTTCGAACCCGTCGGGCATGTCGCCGCGTAATCCTCCTGGACAAATCCAGCTGGGCATCATCCGTGCGCCCGACATCATCTCGAACAGATCCAATATCTTCTCGCGCTCGCGGAAGGCGTAGAAGAAGATGGTCATCGCGCCCAAGTCCATCGCGTGGGTGCCAATCCACACCAGATGGCTCGCAAGACGCGACAGCTCCGCCAAAATCACACGCAGATACTGCCCACGCGGCGGGATTTCTACACCCAGAATCTTCTCGATGGAGAGCGAAAACGCGAGGTTGTTATTATTCGCCGACAGGTAGTCCATGCGGTCGGTCATCGGAAGCGCCTTGTGATAGGTGAGGTACTCGGCTTCTTTCTCCATGCCTGTGTGTAGGTAGCCAATCACACACTCCGCTTTGACGATGCGTTCCCCCTCCAGCTCGCACACAACGCGCAACACACCGTGCGTGCTGGGGTGCTGAGGACCCATGTTGATAATCATCGTGCCCTCTTCGGTACGCTCCACATGCGTTGCAACCGCTTCCGATGGAATAAACGCCTGTCGCATAGCGGGGGAATTATACCGTGCAGTCGCTACGCTATCGTCTCTGCCAACCAACCCGATGCGAGCCACAATCGCAAGGTCGCGATTGACAATCACGAGATTGCGATCGTCGATCACAAGGTCGCGATCGCCAATCACAATGTCGCGATCGTCGATCGCGAGGTTGCGATCGGCGATCACGAGGTTGTGATCGTCGATCGCGAGGTTGCAATTGACAATCGCGACCTTGCGATGGTCAACTGCGACGGGGCAACGGGAGATTGGGGAGCCTCTATTCTTGGTGGGGGAGCGGAAGGGTATACTCTCGCGCGGAGGTGAGTCCGCCGATGAACCGAGAGTTTCTGGCGTTGGCGCAGGACAAGTTGCGCGATTTGCAGATGGAGGCGCGCGCGGAGGGCGTGCGGCTCGGCGAACTGCGCAAAATCAACAAGGACTTCGCCAACGCCTACCGATTCCGCCGCATGACCGTCTACTACAAGGAGCCGCTGAAGCTGCGCTTGGAGTCGGAGGTGCAGTCGCAGCGGATTATCTACATCTTGAACGCGGGTCAGAAGCTGGTGATTGCCCCGCGTCAGCGCGTGCGAGAAGATGTGCGCAACTCGCCAGGCAAGCAGCAGACGCCAATGGACTTTGGGTTTTTCACCCCGTCCGTCGCCCGCCAGTTCGATGTGAAGTTCCTGCGCGAGGAGCGCGAGAACGGCGTGCTGTATCTGGTGTACGAGCTGCAGTGGAACTACGGCGACGACGACGCGCGGCATATTGTATGGATGGATCCCGAGAAGCGTTACTCGGCACGGCGCGTGTGGTACAGCCGCACAGGACGCTACCGCGCCCGATTCGAGTACAAAGACCCTGTGCAAGCCGCGCCCGGCATCTGGATCCCCAGCAAGGTAGAGGTCTACAATGTGGACCAGCGCTTCGGCGGGCGCACAGTCAATACGAACATTCGCGTCAACCAGGGCTTAGATGACCAACTCTTCAGCATCTGAACCGTTTGAAGCGGTCGCCCCCTACTACGACCAGCTGATGCAGAGCATCCCCTACCTGTGGTGGATGCACTATGTGGAGACGCTGCTGGACTACTTTGACCGCCCCGCGCAGAAGGTGCTGGATTTGTGCTGTGGCACAGGCAACTTGAGCGAGCTGCTCGCGCTCAGCGGCTACGAGGTGGTCGGCGTTGACCGCTCTGCCGCGATGATTGAGCAGGCGCGCCGCAAGGCAGAACAGCATCAGTCAGGCGTGCGCTACTATGTGCAGGACGCTGCTGAGTTAGACTTGGGCGAGACCTTCGACGCCATCGTCAGCCTGTTCGACAGCCTGAACAACATTATCGAGCCAGAGCGGTTCGCCGAAGCGATGCGTCGCGCCTACCAGCACCTAAACCCCAACGGAACTTTCATTTTTGACCTAAACACCGAGTACGCCTTTGTGCAGAAGATGTTCGACCAGCGGTTGCTGGAGCCGAGCGCGCCGCTGCGCTACCGTTGGCGCAGCCAGTACGACAAGCAGACGCGCCTGTGTACCGTGCATATGGAGTTCTGGGTGCGCGAGGGGGAGCAGGAGCGGTACTTCACCGAGACACACATCCAGCGCGCCTACACCGAGAGCGAAGTGCGCGCGATGCTTTACGCCGCGGGCTTCGCGGAGGTGCATCTGTTCGACGCCTACACGCTGCACCCGCCCAACCGACGGAGCGACCGAGTGTTTTATGTAGCGTTGCGGTGAGTTATGCAATATACACCGTTTTAATATTCACAAACTCCCTTAGCCCAAACACGCTGAGTTCGCGTCCGAAGCCGCTCTCGCGCACGCCACCAAACGGCAGGCGCGGGTCGGAAAACACATAGTGGTTCACAAACGCGCTGCCGACCTCCAAGCGGTCGCGGGCGATCTCCTCGCCCAGCCGCAGGTTCTCGGTGAACACCGACGCACCCAGCCCGTAGCGCGAGGCGTTGGCGACCTGCACCGCCTCGTAGCGGCTGCTGACTGGCGTAATCGGCGCGACGGGACCGAAGGTCTCTTCCGTCCACACGGGCATTGCGGGCGAAATGCTCGTCAGCACCGTCGGCGGGTAGAAGTAGCCCCTGCCTTCGGGGATTGTGCCACCGAGACGCACTTCCGCGCCCATTGCGATGCTCTCTTGCACTTGGCGGTGTAGGTTCTCGCGCAGGTCGGCGCGCGCCAGGGGACCGAGGTCGGTCTCCTCGTCCATCGGGTCGCCCATGCGCAGTGCGCGGCTCTGCTCAATGAACCGCTCTACAAACTCCTCGTACACCAGCGAGTCGACGATGAAGCGTTTCATCGCGATACAGCTTTGTCCCGTGTTTTGGTAGCGTCCGAAGATGCACTGGGCGACGGTGCGGTCAAGGTCGGCATCGGGCAGGATGATGGCAGCGTCGCTGCCGCCCAGCTCCAGCACGCACTTCTTGAGCGCTTCGCCCGCGATACGCGCCACTTCGCGTCCTGCGCGCGTGCTGCCCGTGAAGGTCACCGCCGCAATCGCAGGATGGCGAATGATGTCGGGAATCTGCTCCACCTCTACGAAGAGGGGAAACAGCAGTGGCTCCTCGCTGCTCCCTTGATCGAATGCCTCTTTTAGCAGGAGGGCGCAGGTGGGCGTGTTGGGTGCGGGCTTCAGCACGACCACATTGCCTGCAGCAATTGCGGGCGCGGCGAAGCGCACCACCTGCCAGAACGGGAAGTTCCACGGCATAATCGCCAAGATGACGCCCAGCGGCTGGAACGCAATGTAGCTCTTGCGGGCGTCGGTCTCCACCTCAATGGGCTGCAGCATGCTCTCTATGTTGTCAGCGAAGTAGTCCAGCCCGCGGGCGCATTTCTCGATTTCGGCGCGCGCTTGCTTGATGGGCTTGCCCATCTCTTGGGTAATGGTCGTGGCATAGGCATCAAGGTTCTTGCGCAGTGCGTTGGCGATTTCGTGCAGCACGCGGGCGCGCTCGGCATAGGTCGTCTCGCGCCAGCGCAGAAACGCCAGCCGCGCCGCCGCCAAGCGCGCCTCGACGGTATCCCAATCGTGCGATGGGTACTCCCGTAGAACCTCCTCCGTGTACGGATTGCGCGAGATGAACGGCATCGTCAGAAGTTCAGTGTGCGCGACACCACCACGGGCAGCGTGTCGGAGTAAGCGAGGTTGAACCCGCCGATGCCCAGCCCCGCCGTCCAGCCTGTTTTGGAGGCGTAGCCTGTGCGCAGGGCAATCCTGCCCAGCCGCTGCTCGTAGCCCAGTCGAATCTCGCCCTTGCCCACACTGTTGCCGATGTCGATAAAGTCCACGGCAATCAGCGAGCCTGTCTCCAGCTCGATGGCGACGCCCGCGTGGTAAGAGCGCTTGAGCGGCTTGAAATTGAACACCTGCCCGTTGCGGTCAGTCGCTTGGAAGCGGATGTTCGGCTCGACGAAGTTCTCCACCACCAGCGCGAGCGTGTAGGTCTTATCGCCCGTCGGTCGCCACAGAAAGCCGAGATCTATGCCTGTTGCGCTGAATTCGCGGTAGTCGCGTCCCTGCAGTTCGGGGGCGCGGGTCGCGTTTTGTCCTGCTTGCAGCTGCGTTTGATCCGCGAAGTAGTGTGTGTAGTAGAGTTTCAGGTTGCGCAGGCGCACGCCGACAGCGAGGTCGCCCTGAGGCGAGGGCAGGCGCACGCCCGTCGTGATGTCGGGCAGGCTCACCACGCCAACGGCAATCACATCGGCGCGGGCGTTCGCGGGGATGTTAATCGGATTGCCATCCGTGCGCGCCCAGGTCTGCAATGGCGCGTTCGGCAGTAACCGCGCGTCCAGGATCCCGCCGACCGAAATCCCGACGCCGCTGGCGATAATGCCGAAGTCGCCCGTAATCAGCAGGCGCGTGTCCTCGCGGGCGTACTTGCGCAACAGCCCTGCAGCGGTAGCGATGTCCGCCGCGCTGCCTTGCCGCACCTCAAGGTCGTCGAGCAGGCGGCTGAGCGACGCGCCTCGCGCGGTCGTGTCGATGTTGCCTGCGCCGAACTGAAAGCCCTGCACATAGGCGATCACGGCGGGGTTCTGGAACGACTGCGCTGTTGGGCGACGGATGACCGCCAGCCCTGCGCCGCCCATCCCCGCCGACGGCGAGCCGCCAAACGACAAATCTGCCCACACGGGCAACGCCAAAACGCTCAGCAACCAGCACGCTATTCTTCGCATTTGTAGTCCTCCGCCCAAGTAGTTCGCCGCGCGCGGGAGATGTTCCTGCTTGCGCCCTGCAAATTTCTGGGCAGTGCGCCGAAATTGGGAGTTGCAGGGCGAAGCATCGGCACTCCCAATTGGGCAATGAGCGCTATTGGTATGGACCAAGCCAGTGGGTTGCGGGCGCGAGTTGCGGGTCGGCAGCCGCCACCTGTGCCTGTGCTGTACGCCGACTTCGTGCTGTTTCGCGGCGCGCAGGTGCAACTCCCGCCCGCAACGCTGGTGTGGCACTGGCGTCCGCGCGCAGTCCCTGCCGTCGGGTGGGATATGCAGGCACGCCTGCATGTGGTCGGCAGTCCGACGCAGTTTGATCTCGCCGAATACCAACGCTGGCGCGCGCTCTTCCCGCAGTGGCGGCTGGTCGGGCGACGGCTGGAACTGCTGTACCTTGCCGATATCGCCTGCCTGTGGCTCGCAACGGGCGTGGAAATGCTCCCGCGTCTGAAGATTTTGCTGGGTTGGCTCTCCAGAAACCGACCCCAGATGCCAATAATTCTCGCAGGTATCGGGCAGGGCGCCGCGCAGCGACTCCAACAGTGGGCACATTCCAGGTATCCTTTGGAGTGCCTTACAGAAGCTCAGGTAAATCTACGGGGCATCCCGTCTGCCGACGGCTACGAACGGCTGATTCGGCGGGCGACGGTGTACCCGCGTGCTGTTGTATCACACGAGTTGCAGGAGGTTAATGATGCAAGAGCAATCGTATCGTATTTTGATGATTTCAGCGGAGGTTGCGCCGTTAGCGAAGGTTGGCGGCTTGGCAGATGTGGCGGGCGCACTGCCCAAAGCCCTGCATGCACTGGGACACGACGCGCGAATCCTCATGCCCGCGTACCCGATGGTGGAAGCGGACACCCGCTGGCAGATGGAACCCCTAACCCAGTTTGAGGTCGCCATTCGCCCCGACTGGACGGAGACGGCGACGGTCTCGCAACTGACGCTGCCATCGGGTGTGCGCGTCTATCTGCTGCGGGTGGGCGACTGGTTCGCGAACGCAACGGAGTCGACGAAACTGTACGCGGTAGACCCGCGTGCCTATGTGGCGTTCTGCCGTGCGACGGTGGAGTGGCTGGCGCGCCATACCGACTGGACGCCGCAAGTGGTTCACTGCAACGACTGGCATACCGCGCTGATTCCTGTCTACATGCGTGCCTACCGCATGGAGCGCACCGACGCGATGGCGACCGTGTTCACGATTCACAATCTGGCGTATCAAGGCGTGTTCGAGAAGGAGTTTTTCCATGAGTTGGGGCTGCCCGACTACCTCTTTGACATCGAGGGGCTGGAGTTTTACGGCAAGGTGAACCTGATGAAGGGCGCACTGCTCTATAGTGACCGCATCAATACGGTCAGCCCGACCTACGCTGCCGAGATTCAAACGCCTGAATACGGCGAGCGACTGGAGGGGCTGCTACGCCGACTCGCCGACGAGCGCCGCCTGTCGGGCATCCTCAACGGCATCGACTACGACGAGTGGAACCCCGAAACCGACCCACATATCCCTGCGCACTATTCGGCGACGAACCTGCAGGGCAAAGCGATTTGCAAAGCGGAGTTGCAGCGCGCCTGTGGCTGGCAGCCCGACCCCAACAAAGCGGTGATTGGGTTGGTCTCGCGTTTGACCGACCAAAAGGGACTAGACCTGATTAAGTCACTCGGCGCGAAGCTGCTGCAGTTGCCCGTCCAGTTCGTGGTGCTGGGCACGGGCGACCCCGCCTACGAGCGCTTCTTCCGCTCGTGGCACAAGCGGCATCGCGCGATTGTGCATGCCACCATCGGTTTCGACAATGTGTGGGCGCATCGAATCTATGCAGGCGCGGACATGTTTTTGATGCCGTCGCGCTTTGAACCGTGCGGACTGGGGCAGATGATTAGCCTGCGGTATGGAACAATCCCCATAGTGCGACAGACAGGCGGATTAGCGGACAGCATTGCGCCGTATGACGCCGCGCGCGGGACAGGAAATGGCTTCGTGTTCCGCGAATACAAGCCGAGCGCGCTGTACGATGCTGTGCGCCAGGCGGTGGAGGCGTTCCAAGACGCCGAAGCGTGGCGAGCGTTGGTTGCGCGCGTGATGCAGCAAGACTGGTCGTGGAGTCGCTCGGCGGGTGCGTATGTCGCGCTCTATGCAGAGGCGATAGAGTCGCGTGCGGCGCGTGCGCTCACCTACTCGCGCTAAAGTGTCGCCATCCAGGCGCGCCCACAGCCCCTGGAGGAACGCATGAGAACACATGAATTGGACGGTCGTGCCCCGCATCACGGGCGGGCTGGGTTGTATGATCGTGCTGATTCTTGGTATCGCGTCGGGTGTGGAGCCGCTGCTCTGCACCCTGCGCGGGCTAATCGGCGGCATGGTCGGCTGGATTGCAGGCGCACTCTGGGCAGCCGTGATGAGCCAACTGATGCCGCCCGAACCCACTGCCGAGCCCGAAACAACTACACAACCCGCAACGCCGCCTACCGAAACGCCCAGCAACGACTCGTCCGAAGAGGAGGCACAGGCAGCGTGAGCGGTTTGTTTGCCCTCACCCCCTGTATCCCCCTCGCCCGCAGGGCGGGCGAGGGGGAACTGCAAGGCGCACTGCCGTGCGCCCCTACACCCCTCTCCCACAGCGTGGGAGAGGGGCTGGGGGTGAGGGCAATACGGAGGGGGATACTGTCTAACATCTATCGTGCGCTCAGCGTTCGTGAATTGCCCCCCTCCTTGAGGTTCCCCCCGCTTCGCGAGGGGAACCGAAGGGGCGCGGTTCCCCCTGCTCGCAGGGGGAACCTTAAGGAGGGGGTTCTCGCTTATCCGTGCCTTGACAAACTTTGGCTCAGCGATTGGTATCACACGAGCGGAGGGAGGTACTCGCTGTTATGATGGACGCATTTCAGATTCAGGAAGCGTGGAAACAGTTTAAGGTCTACGGCGACCTGCAGGCGCGCGAGCAGCTGATTCGCCAGTACGCGCACTTGGTCAAGCTCACGGTCGCCCGTGTCGTGCCCTACCCCCCCAACGGCATGGAGTGGGAAGACCTCTACAGCTACGGCGTGATGGGGCTAATCCGCGCTGTAGACATGTTTGACCCCACGCGCAATGTGAAGTTTGAGACTTATGCGATTGCGCTCATTCGCGGTGCGGTGTTGGAGGCGTTGCGTACGGAAGACTGGGTGCCTCGCTCCGCACGGGACAAACTGCGCCAGCTGGAGCGCGTGTGGGTGCGACTGGAGGCGAGCCTTGGGCGACCACCCACCGACGAGGAAGCCGCCGAGGCGCTGGGCATCTCCGTCCACGATTACCGCCAACTGCTCATCGACTACGCCCGCACAAACACCGTCTCGCTGGAGGCATGCCTGATTAACGGCGACGACGAGGAGAACAATAACTTGCTGGAGACTCTCGCCGACGCCGAAGACCCCTACGAAGAGCTGCTGGAACGCGAGCGAACCCGCGCGCTCACACACGCCATCGAAAACCTCGCCGAGCGCGAGCGACAGGTCATCCAGCTCTACTACTATGAGGGACTGACCTTCAAGGAGATCGGGCAGGTGATGAACATCTCCGAGTCGCGCGTGTATCAAATTCATACCCGCGCGCTGGCGCGCTTGCGCGAGCAGCTGTGCGGCTCGGTCGTTGATCCCGACGCCCACGAATAGCAAAAACGCCCCCGTGTGTGGAATAACCCCTCCGCGAGGGAAGCATGCAAACCCGCAAGCCGTTCGTGGGGACGCTGTGCAGTCTGACGCGCCCATTCGTGGCGGTGTTCGTGCTGCAACTGATTGCGCTGCGCTGGGGCATGGGCGTCCCGCTTACGCCGACGCTCTATCTGCAGTCGCTGGCGATTGCGCTGGGCATCGTAGGCATAATCGGCGCGCTGCTCTATCGGGTCAACTGCCGCGCCTATGACGCTGCCAAACTCCAGCACACACGCCTGCTGCGCCTGCAGCACGCGATTGAATCCGCGCCCGCCGCCGTGTTCATCACCGACCCCGAGCAGCGCATCGTGTATGTGAACCCCGCCTTCACGGAACTCACAGGCTATACCCCCGACGAAGCCATCGGGCAGCGACCCAACATCCTCAAAAGCGGACTGATGCCCGAAGCGTTTTATGCAGAGCTGCTCGCCGCGCTACAACGGGGCGAGCGATTCCACGGCAGAGTGCTGAACCGCAAAAAGGGCGTCGCGATGAAGACCCCCGACAACGGCGTGGAATTCAGCCCCCAAACGCACTACTGGGCAGAGGTGGTGATTGCGCCCATTCACGATGACTCGGGCGCGCTGTTGGGCTATCTCAGCATCCAGACCGACATCACGGAGCAGGTGCTGCGCGAGCAGGCGGAGGCGCGTCGGCAGGAGCTGCACGCGCTGCTGACGCACCTCGCGCTGATGCTGCAGCAGGACGCGCCGCTGGGCGAACGCCTGCCCCAACTCCTGGACGCGCTCACACAGCGCGGCACGGTTGGCGACGGCAGCACGCTTGCTTTTTGGGAGCGCGACGGCGAAACGCTCCGCCTGCACACGGCGGCGGGTGCGTTGCGCGACTACTTCCAACGGAGCTGGGAAACGCTCATCGTTTACGAGTGGGATTACGACGCGCCGCGGGCGATGCAACTGTCGCTGCAGGGGCGTACCGTGAACGCCGTCGTCGTGCCCGTGCGCTGGATGAACCAGTCGCAGGGGATGCTGCTGCTCGTGTGCGACCGCTGTCGGCTCGATCGCGTGGGCTTAGACCCCGTGCTGCGTGAGTTCCTGACCGATCTCGGCGAGCTGGTCGCGATGGCGCTCATGCGCGAACGCTCGCGCCAAGCGCTACTCAACGCCAAAGCCGAAGCGGAACGACTCGCCCAAGCGCGCACCGAGTTCCTCGCCAACATGAGCCACGAAATCCGCACCCCCATGAACGGCGTGCTGGGCATGCTGAACCTGCTCAAGTACACCCCGCTCACCGACGAGCAGCGCGATCTGCTCCAGACCGCCGAAACCAGTGCGCAGCACCTGCTGGAGATCCTGAACGACATCCTGAACCTCGCCAAAATCGAAGCGGGGCAGATGAAGCTGGAACGCACGCCGACCGACCTCAAGCGGCTGGTGCGCGAGACCTGCGAGATGGTGCGCCCACAAGCGCGACTCAAGGGCATCCTGCTGCGCGAGGAGCTGCCCACTGACGAACTCTACGCGCTGGCAGACCCGACGCGCCTGCGCCAAATCCTGCTGAACCTGCTCAGCAACGCCATCAAGTTCACCGAGCGCGGCGAGGTCGTCGCGCGGCTCATTCGGCGCGAGGCGTCTGCAGACAACGAACACGCCTTGCGCTTCGAAGTGCAAGACACGGGCATCGGCATCCCGCCCGACAAGCAGCAGCAGATTTTCGAGCCGTTCCGTCAGGCGGACGGCTCCACCACGCGCAAGTACGGCGGCACAGGGCTGGGGCTGGCAATCAGCAAGAAGCTCGTGGAGCTAATGGGCGGGCGGATGGGCGTCGTCAGCCAAGTAGGCGAAGGCTCCACCTTCTGGTTCGAGGTCAGCCTGCCCGCCTGCGACGCGCCCGCGCATGTGCGTCTGGAGCAGCAACTCCGCGCCGCCGAGCAGACGCCGCTCACGGGGCTGCGCGTGCTGGTCGCTGAAGACAACTTCGTCAACCAGAAGGTCATCCGTCGCACGCTGGAGAAGTGGGGCATCGAAGCGCAGATTGCCAACAACGGACGCGAGGTTCTGGAGTGGCTCTCGCGCGAGCCGTTCCATCTGGTGCTGATGGACTGCCAGATGCCCGAAATGGACGGCTACGAGGCGACGCGCCGCATCCGCGCCTACGAGCAGCCGCGCGGACTGCACATGCCCATCATCGCGCTGACCGCCAACGCGCTGGAAGGCGACCGCGAGAAGTGCCTCGAATGCGGGATGGACGACTACCTCACCAAGCCTGTCAATCCAGACCTGCTGTGGGAGAAACTGGTGCAGTGGGGCATGCCGCGGCTTGAGCAGACGGCGCAGGCGGCATAAGGTCGCCCCAAAGCAAATCCATGTCGCCCCAGCAGTAGTCTGCGCACGCGACCGTCGGCTATACTTAACTCCGTTATGTGTGGCATCCACCTCGCACTGGGGCAGCCGACGCAGACCCCTGTGCTGCACGACCCGCGCGAGACGCGCCTGCGCAATGTGCGCCAACTGACCTTCGGCGGCGAGAACGCCGAAGCCTATTTCTCCTTTGACGGCAAAAAGCTTATCTTTCAAAGCACGCGCCCGCCGTTTAAGGCAGACCAGATATTCACGATGAATATCGACGGCACCGATGTGCGCTTGGTCTCCACAGGTAAGGGGCGCTGTACCTGCGGCTTCTGGTCGCCCGACGGCAAGAAGATACTCTATAGCTCCACCGACTGGTACAGCGACGAGCCACCGCCCCCGCCCGACCGCTCGCAGGGCTATGTGTGGGGGCTGTTTCCGTATCGCCTCTATATGGCGAACGCCGACGGCTCCGACCGCGTCGCACTCACCGATGACGACGCCTACAACGCCGAAGGCTCGTTCCATCCGCGTGGCGACCGCGTGCTGTTCACGACCACGCGCTGGGGCAATATCGACCTCGCTGAGTTGAACCTGCGCACCAAGCGTATCCGACGCCTGACCACCGAAATCGGCTACAATGGCGGACCATTCTACTCGTGGGACGGTCGCTACATCGTCTACCGCGCCTACCACCCGAAAACAGAGGAGGAAATCAAAGAGTTCCAAGACCTGTTGCGCAAGCGGCTGGTGAGACCCAATAAACTGGAACTGTGGGTGATGACCGCTGACGGTAAGCGCAAATGGCAAGTGAGTCGATTGGGCGGGGCGAACTTTGCACCTTTCATGAAGCCCGGCAACCGCCAGATTATTTTCTCCAGCAATCACCACGACCCGCACGGGCGCGAGTTTGACCTGTTTTTGATCAACCTCGACGGAACAGGCGTCGAGCGGATTACCTACACGGGCGATTTTGATGGCTTCCCGATGTTCTCGCGGGATGGCAAGAAGCTCGTATGGGCGTCGAACCGCACCGCCAAATCGCGCGGTGAGACGAACATCTACATTGCGGATTGGGTCGAGTGAATGGTGCGCCCCGCCCTGCTGACGCTGCTGAGCGAACAGCTGTTTACTGCTCTGCCTCCCGCTTGCACCCTGCAGGAAAGGGGGCGGGGCGCGAGTAACCCCTTACTCACGCTGCGCGTGGCAACTCCATTGCTTCGCCAAAGCCCTGCGCAGGCGACGAGCCGTTCTCGCCCAGCTTGAACCGCTGAATCTGCGCAATCAAGCCGCGCACCGACTCGCCCATCTGCGCCATCTCGGCGTTCAACTGCTGAATCTCCGACACCTGCTGCTGCACAGACGCCGACACCTGCTGCGCACTCGCAGCCACCTGCTGCGACACCGACGCTGTCTGCGACAGCACCCCAGCCAGACTGTCCACCGACGCCGACACCTCCTGCGTACTCGCGCTCGACTGCTGCGCAATCGCCGCTATCTGCTGCAACGCCGTAGAGGTCATCTCCGTGCTGGCAAGCATCTCTTCGGCAGCAGCGCTCGACTGCTCCGCTATCGCCGCAATCTGCTCAATCTCCTGCAGGGTGGAGTCGGCGGTCTGCTGCACCTGGCGCATCGACTCTGCCGAACGCGCCACCTGTTGCGCAATCGTCTCCACCGACTGGATAATCGCGCCCAAGCCTTGCGCCACTTCGGTGGAGACCTGTGCGCCCTGTTGCACGGCGCTGAGGCTCTGCTCCATCGCCTGCACGGTCTGCTCGGTCTTGGTCAGCACCTGCTGGATGATGGACTGGATTTCGCGCGTGGCGTTCGCGCTGCGCTCCGCCAGACGGCGCACCTCTTCGGCAACGACCGCAAACCCGCGCCCCGCCTCGCCCGCGCGCGCCGCTTCAATCGCCGCGTTCAAGGCAAGCAGGTTCGTCTGACGGGCAATCTCCTCAATCGTCTGCAAAATCCCGCCGATGGAAGCGGACATCTGAGCGAGTTCCTGCAGCTCGTGGGCGACTTGGCGGGTCTGCTGGTCTATGCTGTGCATCACGGTCTGGGAGAGTTGAAGAGCGTTGCGCCCTTGTTCGGCGATTTGGGTCGCGTGTGTGGCGGACTGCTGGGCTTGTTGAAGTTGGTCGAAGGTCTGGCGGATGCTTGTGGCGATGGCGTTCATCTTCTCGACGCCCGTGCTGGCGGCTTGCGCGGTCTGTTCGGCGCCTTGGGCGACCTCGCGCACGACGCGGGCGACCTCGTTCATTTGTCGGACGCCGTTTTCGGAGGCGTGTGCGGTTTGCTGGGCGCCGCGGGCGACCTCTTGGGCGGCTTGCTGGAGCTGGGTGAGGGCGTAGGTGGCGTTTTGGGCTTCGCTGGCGATGCGGCTCACCCCACGCGCGGACTCATCGACTGCCGCGCCTGCTTGACTGATGCCGTGAGCGACCTGTCCGAAACGGCTGACGACAGCGTTCACTTGGCTGGCGACCTGTTCTGCGGTGGCGTTGGCTTGCGCGAGGACCTCACGCAGGGCGCGGACGGCGTTGTTGATGCTCTGGGCAAGGGTTCCCATCTCATCCTTGCCCGACACGGGCACTTGGACGGTGAGGTCGCCCTGTGCGATTTGTTGGGCAGCTTGCTGCGTCGCCCGCACTGTGCGGATAATCTGCCGCGCAATCAGCGCGCTGAAGGCTATCAGCACAGCAAGAGTGAACAGGAAGACTATCAGCATGACCTTGTTCCGTGCCTTAATAGCGCCAATAGCCGATTGCTCCGTGTTTTGCGCACGCTCCTTTAGTCGGGCGATGCTTCTCTCGTACAGTGGTTCAGTGGCGTCGATAGCTGCCAATATCTCTTTCACAGCCTTCGGGTCTGTGACCGCCTTCCAGTCGTTGCGTTCGAAGGCAGGCTCGAACTTCGTCTCCAGAAGTTGCAGATAACGCTTCACCTCTGGCGTCTCAAAGGGCAGCATGCCATAGACTTCTGTCTCTGGCTGCCACTTCTCAACGATCTTGGTGAATGCTTCGCGTTGCGCTTTGTATTTTGTATAGAGCCGACGCGCGTGATCGTAATCCCCGATAGCGACATTATTCACTACCTTGCGATAGAACCAATCGACCATCAGTAGATTACCGTCAGGCGGCAACACATCAGCAACAGCGTCTTGAGCCTTAAAGATAGATACATACAGCGGACCTCCGATTTTCACGGTCTCCAGCGTCGTGTAAGCCACCCATCCGAACAGGCTGATACCGACTACACCAGCGCCGACAATCAATCCCATCTTCGCCTTTAGGCTGATGTTGTTTAGCCAACTCATCGTCTACAGCCTCCGGAATGTATAGTGTGGCTAAATTATCGGCGCGTCGGGCGGGGGGCTGGAGTCGGCTGCAAATCCTCTTCCGCCTCGCCGCGAGTCTATCCCCTGCGGACGCGAGTCTATTCCATGCGCTCACGAGTCTATCCCCTGCGGACGCGAGTCTATTCAGTTCGGACGCGAGTCTGTTCCCTATCACAGGCGACTCGATACCAATCGCTGAGCCAAAGTTCATAATCCCCCCCTCCGTGAGGTTGTTCCCCTCGCGAAGCGGGGGGAACCGCGCCGCGCGCCCAGTCGGTTCTCCCTGCTCGCAGGGGGAACCTTGAGGAGGGGGTCGTCTTTACACTTAATTTTTTCGAACTCTGGCTGCGCAGTTGGCATTAGCGGGAATTGGGCGCGTGGTGGCGTATCTTCAGAACATGATGACGCGACCGCAGGCGGAGCAGGTTCACGAAACGCAGGCGCGGTCGGCTCGCGTGCGTCCCCGCGCCTTCGCGCTGGGGCTTGCGCTGATGGCGTGCAACATCTACTGGATCACCGTCATCGAGGTGCGCTGGTACACGCTGGACATCACCAGCCTGCCGATTTTCATCACGCCGATTTTCACGCTGTTTGTGGTCGCGCTGCTGAACTGGCTGCTGCGGCTGTATCGCGGGGCGACGCTCTTCACGGGCGCGGAGCTGACGGTGGTCTACATCATTATGGTCACGGGCGCGGTGTTCGCGGGGCACGATATGCTGCAGAACCTATTCGGCACGATTGCCTACCTGCAGCGGCACGGTACGCCCGAAACGGGCTGGCGCGAGCGGTTTTTTGCCTATGTGCCCCGTGCGCTCTTCGTGTGGGACGAGGACGCCGTGCGCGCCTACTACAACGGGGGCGTCTCGCCGTACCGCTGGGACTGGCTGCTGCTGTGGGCGAAGCCGCTCGCGCTCTGGGCGGGGCTAATCCTGACGCTCGTGCTGATGTGCCTATGCCTGAACTACCTGGTGCTGAAGCCGTGGACGCAGGGCGAGAAGTTGGCGTTCCCGCTGATTCAGCTCCCGTTGGCGATGGCGGAGCCGTCGGGCGCGTTCTGGCTCTCGCGGGCGATGTGGGCGGGGTTTGCTGTCGCGCTCTCGATCAGCGGGCTGAACGGGCTGCATGTGCTGTTCCCGTCTATGCCGCATGTGGAGTGGATTAAGCAATACAACATCGGTCAGTTTCTGACCACTCGCCCGTGGAGCGCGGCGGCGCCGTTCAACATGTCGGCGTACCCGTTCGCGGTGGGGCTGGCGTATCTGATGCCTGCGGACTTGGCGTTTTCGGCGTGGTTTTTCATGCTGGCGCGCAAGGGGTTTCAGGTGCTGGGCGCGGTGATGGGCTGGGACGCGGCGGCGGGGCGCGGGTTCCCGTTTCTGAACGAGCAGGCGGCGGGCGCGTGGCTGATGCTGGGGCTGATGCTGCTGTGGGGTGCGCGGGCGACCTTTCGCGAAGCGTGGCGCGCCGCGTGGACGCCCGACCACCCCGAACGCACGCTCTATCGGCTCAGTTGGCTGGGGCTGGGCGGTGGGGTGGTGGTGCTTGCGCTCTATAATGCGCTGCTGCTGCGGATGGACTTCTGGGTCGCCGCGCTCTTTTTCGGCATCTACTTCCTGCTTGCGCTCACAATCACGCGCGTGCGGGCGGAGCTGGGCGCGCCGCACGAGATTTACTTCGTGAACCCGCAGCGCATCATGTTCGATGTGTTCACCCTGCGCGGGCTGGGCGTGGGCAACCTGACCGTGCTGCAGTCGCTCTATTGGTTCAATCGGGGCTACCGCTGCCACCCGATGCCGAACCAGTTGGAGGCGTTGCGCATGGGGCAGCAGTACGCACTGTCGCCGTTGTGGCTGGGCGGGCTGATTCTAATAGTGTCCGCGCTGGCGTTCGTGCTGGTGTGCTGGGCGAACCTGCATGTGACCTATCGGTACGGGGCGGAAGGCGCGTGTCAGGGCTTCAAGTTCTGGCTGGGGCAGGAGTCGTTCAGTCGGCTCAACAGCTGGCTGACCGACGAGCCGTTGCGCCACCCCGACCGCTGGTACTACTTGGCGGGCGGCGCGCTGATAGTGCTGTCGCTCAAGGGGCTGCGGAGTCTGCTGCCTGCCTTCCCGCTGCACCCGACGGGCTACGCGCTCGGCGTCAGCTTCGCGGTGGACTACTTCTGGTTCCCGTTCCTACTGGGCTGGCTGTTGAAGGTGTGTCTGTTGCGCTTTGGGGGCTGGCATGTGCATCGGCAGGGGCTACAGTTCGCGCTGGGGCTGATTCTGGGCGACTTCACGATGGGGTCAATCTGGTCGCTGATCACACTGGCGTTCGAAGTGCCGACTTATCGGATTTACATTTGAGTCGTGCCGTTCCGTATGGTTGAGGTATAATCGGCGTAGGTGAGCGCATGGCGAACCCGTTTCCAGGCATGAACCCCTACCTCGAAGACCGCGCGCTGTGGAACGATTTCCATCACAGCGTGATTACCTATTTCCGCAACGCGCTCCAGCCGCAGATACGCCCACGATACATCGCCACGATTGAGGAGCGTGCCTACTTGGAGTTCGCCGCGCGCGACATCATCCCCGATGTTGCTGTGCTTCGCCGCAAGCCGCCTTATCCCGACAAGGGCGTCGCCGTGCTGGAACCCGAATGCGACGCGCCTGTCGTCCTCCACACGAATATCATCCCGCACACGGAGGGGTTCATTCAAATCCTCGACCGCGAGAACGAAATGCGCCTCGTGACGGTCATCGAGGTACTCAGTCCATCCAACAAGGAGGTGCGCTCGGAAGGGCGCACTCTCTACCTGCGCAAGCAGCGCGAAGTCCTGCACAGCGCAGTGAACTTGGTGGAGATTGACCTGCTACGCGGCGGCGAATACACCCTCGCTGCCCCACTGGAGCTGCTCCAAGCCGAAGTGCCCAACGGCTGGCACTACCTGATTAGCATCCACACCTTTGACGATCCTGCGCAGTTTTATGTGTATCCGCGCACGGTACGCGAGCGGTTGCCCGTGATTCCCATCCCGCTGTTGCCTGACGATAAGCCCGCAAAGCTGGATGTGCAGGCGGTGGTGGAGCAGTGTTATGTGGACGGGGCGTATGAGGCGCGTGTGGACTACCGCCGCGACCCACCGCCGCCCGCCTTCAGTGAGGACGACGCGCGTTGGATAGACGCCTTGCTGCGGGAGAAGGGGCTGCGGTGAGCGGCTATGGCAGACGCTGCAGGATGGCTTCTGCTCGGTTCAGCGCCAAGCGTGTAAGTTCGTTCAGGTTGGGGACTTCATCGTCGTAGTCGCACTGATTGCGCCACAGTCGCAGCTCCTGTAGATACCGCGCTGCAGTTGCCCACTCGCCGCCGAGCGCGTGCAGGTGTAGGCGCAACGCGTTGTGGTCGCGCGGAGTTCCCTGCGGTTGAAAGCCAAGTTGCAACGCCGCGTAGTTGCGCAGGCTACAGAAGGCAGCGTAGTACGCACGGCTGACAGCAGCGCGGTTCGACGCCTCGTCCGTATATCCTGCGCCGCTTGTGCCTGCAATCTGCTGTGCCAGCGCGAAAAACTCAGTCCAGCGAAACGGCATTTGGGGGCTTGAAATCGGTCGTGAGCAGCGGAAAGTCAATCGTGTCCTGAAACGCCGCTGCAAACGCTTGCTGCGCCTCGTCCATGCGTTGGAGCGACGCTTCGCTGTATTCAGGGAAGCGAGCGTACACCACCAGCAGCGTCTCGCCGCTCTCTGGGTCGGTATATGGCTCCAGCGAGAGCGCAGCGTCGGGCAGCATCTGGCGCACACGCTCCAGCGCGGGCACAAGGCGCGAAGCCCATGCGGAACCGCTCTGCAACAGCTCCGCCACAGTGTCTTTGTGCGGAACCGCAACGCCGAGCCGTTGAATTGTCTGGACAACCTCGCCGACTGTGGTCTGCTGCTTGGCTGTGAGTTTGGGCATACGCGCAGTATACCCAAGCACCGCCGCAAGCAACATGCGGGAGAAAGGGGTGTGCTAAACGGCGGCGCATGCGGTACAATGCGCCTGTCATGCCCAAAGTGTCCATCTCGGAAGCGGCGCGCCGACTCGATACGACCGAAGAGGTCATCCGCGAGTGGATTCGGCTAGGCCTCCCTGATGTGGAGCTACCCTCTGCCAAGCCCCGTCGCACCAGGGAGCTTAATCCCGCCTTTCAGCCCACAAGCGCCACTCCAGAACCGAAGGTGGATCTGGAGCAGCTGTACGAGGTCGCCGATCAAGTAGGGTGGTTTCTGCTGAGCATGGAAGCGTGGGATATGGCGGATGCAGAAACGGCCTGCCAACTGTCTCATACGGGTACAATTCCCCCGCCATGAGCGCAGTAGATGCCGTGATTCGCGCCCCCGCCGAGGTGCGCTGCAAAGACGAGCTGGAGCGTCTGCATGCATGGGACACTTTCCCCAAGCCGACTGGCTGGCGACTGTCGCCCCGCGCCGTCGAGAAGTTCATCATGGGCGACGCTGCCCTGAATATCCGCCCGAAGTATATCGGCGACCGCGACCGTATCCAAGTCGCTATCGCCACCCTCGCCAGCGACCGCGCCCTGCTGCTGGTCGGCGAGCCAGGCACCGCCAAGTCGTGGGTGTCGGAACACCTCAGCGCCGCCATCTGCGGCAACTCGCAACTCACCGTGCAGGGCACGGCAGGCACCACCGAAGACCAAATCAAATACTCGTGGAACTACGCCCTGCTGATGGCGGAGGGACCCACCGACCGTTCCCTCGTGCCCAGCCCCGTGCTGACCGCGATGCGCACAGGCGCCATCGCCCGCTTCGAAGAAATCACCCGCTGCGCCTCCGAAGTGCAGGACGCGCTGATCTCCATCCTCTCGGAGAAGGCGATTGCGATACCCGAACTGGAGCGCATCGAGTACGCCCGCCGCGGGTTCAACATCATCGCCACTGCCAACACGCGCGATCGCGGGGTGAACGAGATGTCGTCCGCGCTGAAGCGACGCTTCAACTTCGTGGAGCTACCCGTGCTGAGCGACCTGCAGCAGGAGATGGCGGTCGTGCGCCAGCGCACCCAAGAGATGCTTGCCGACCACGCCGTGCAAGCCGACCTGCCCGACGAACTCATCGAGACGCTGGTGACGGTATTCCAAGAGCTGCGGCAGGGGCAGACGCTGGACGGCGAGCAGAAGGTGAAGTCGCCCTCCACCGTGATGAGTACCGCCGAGGCGGTCAGCGTGCTGTTTGGCGGCTGCCTGCTGGCGACCCACTTCGGCGACGGCGTCGTGAACGGGCAGCATGTGATGCGCCTGCTGGTCGGCGCCATCGCCAAAGAAGACAAAAGCGACCTCGAGGCGTTGACCGAGTATCTGGAGACGGTCGCCAAGAAGCGCGAGGGACGGGTATGGCGCGAGTTGCAGGAGACGCAGCGCTGGCTGAAGTCGCTGTAGGGTCGCCCGCTGTGCGCATTCGCGGGGTGCATGTGGTTCCCGTGCGCCACCACTCGCCCGCGATTGCCCGCGCGACGGCGGCGGTCATCCGCGCGGTGCGCCCGCGCTTGGTGCTGATTGAAGGACCCGACGACGCGAACCACCTGATTGACGCGCTGACCGCGCCCGATGCCGTCGCGCCGTTCGCGCTGCTGGCGTACCGCCCACCCGAAATCAAGCAGGCGACCGCCGACGCCGCGCCGCAGGTGGTGTTCTACCCGTTCTGCGACTACTCGCCTGAACTGGTCGCGCTGCGCACGGCGCGCGAGCTGGGCATCGAGGCGCGCTTTTGCGACATCCCCGCCCGCGCGTCGCTGGAGGCGCGGGAGCCTGACGAGCAGACCCCGCCCGACGCCGACGACGCCCCCCACGACCCCACCGCCGACGCCCCAGAGCCGTCGCTGTACGACATCGTTGCCCAGCGACTGGGCTTCCAGAGCCACGAGGAGTGGTGGGAGTGCCTGTATGAGAGCTGTCTGCGCGACCCCGCGCGCCTGCTGCAACTCGTGCAGGAGTGGGGCGAGCTGGTGGTGCAGGCGGGCGGCATTAGTGACTACGACGCGCTGCGCAACGCCTACATGTGGCGCCATGTAGAGCAGTCGGGCGTCCCGCCAGAGCGCATCGTGCTGGTGGTGGGCGCGGCGCACGCGGCGGCGTTCGCCCAGCCCGACTTCCGCGCCGAGTACGACCCCAAGCACCCGCTGCTGCAGGCGCGCCCCGCCGAGTTCGTCATCACGCCCTACTCGTTCCCGCGCCTGTCGGAGCAACTCGGCTACGGGGCAGGCAACCGCGCGCCACAGTTCTACCAAGACGCTTGGGAGCTGGGCGGGCTGGAAAACGCGACGCTGGCGACGCTAACGCGCCTTGTGAACGCGATGAAGCTGCAGGGCGATGTCGCCTCGCACGCCGACGCCATCGAAGCGTTCCGCCTCGCCAAGCAACTCGCCGCGCTGCGCGGCAAGCCCGAACCTGGCTACGACGAGACCATCGACGCGGCGATTGCCGCCTTCGGACGCGGGAACGCCGAGCGCGTGCAGGCGCCCCTCAAACGGCTGCTGATTGGCGAGCGCGTCGGCAGCGTGTCGCCCACCGCCATCCAGCCCCCCATCCAAGCCGAGTTCTACCGCCTCACGCATGAACTGCGCATCCCCGTCAAGGACGACCCGACCGACCTGCGCCTGAACCTCGCCGAGCCGCACGCCGTGCAACAGTCCATCTTCCTGCATCGGCTGCTGGTCGCCAAAATTCCGTTCGCCGACCTGATTTCGGGCGAGGCGGCGACCTATCGGCAGCTGGCGCGCCTGCAGGAGAAGTGGCGGCTGCAGTGGACGCCACTGACCGATGTCGCGCTGGTGGAGGCGACGATTTACGGCAACACGCTGCGCGAGGTCGCCACACGCCGAATCGCCCCGCGCCTCGCCCAGCGCGATTCGCTGGCGCAAGTGAGCGCGGCGGCGCTAGAAGCCGTGCTGTGCGAGCTGCCCGAGCTGTACGACGACGCGCTGCGTGCGCTGGACGAGGCGTCCGTGCGCGACGGCGATTTCGTCAGCCTCGCCCGCGCCGCCTACCAACTCGCAGGGCTAATCGAGTACGGCGCAGCGCGCGCCGTGCAACAGGCGATGTTCGAACCGCTGCTGCAGCGCGTCTACACCCGCGCGTGCCTGCACCTACTGCCCGCCGCCGACTGCGGCGACGACGAGGCGCGACAGGTCGGCGAGGGCATGCAACTCCTGCACGAACTCGCGCACAAACTGCCCTACTTGGAGAGCGCACTGTGGCTGGAGAACCTGCGTGAGACCGCGCTGAGCGAGCGGGCGCATGCGTATGTGGCGGGGCTGGGCTTGGGGCTGCTGGGGTTCGTGCGCACGGAGGACGAGGCACTGTGGCGGCGGGCGCGGCGGTTCCTCTCGCCTGCGACGCCCCCCGAACAGGCGGCGGCGTTTCTGGAGGGACTGCTGATGTCGCAGGGGGGCGCAGCGTCCCGTTCGCGCCCCTTCGTGCAGGCGATGCACGAGTTTGTGATGAGCCTGCCCGACGAGCTGTTTGTGCAATCGCTGCCGATGTTGCGCCGCGCGTTCAGCCGCCTCTCGCAGCACGACATCCACTACCTGACCGACACGCTGCTGCGCATCTTGGAAGCCGACGCGCCGCCCGCCGCGCCCCAAGCCCCCGACGCCGCCCTCTCGCGCGAGCAGGTCGTCGCGGTGTGGGCGCAACTCGCGTGGCTGACCGACGCCCCCGCGTCCGCGTAGAGTTCCCCGCGCGTCGCGTACTGTTGCACAGCGTTCGCGTACTGTTCTCCGCGCATCGCGTACTGTTCTCCGCGCATCGCGTACTGTTCTCCGCGCGTCGCGTACTGTTCTCCGCGCATCGCGTACTGTTCCCCGCGCGTCGCGTACTGTTCTCCGCGCATCGCGTACTGTTCCCCGCGCGTCGCGTACTGTTGCACAGCGTTCGCGTACTGTTCCCCGTGTTGTGGCGGGTACAATAAGGCGACTGGAGGCGACTACCGATGAAGATGCCCAAGTTTCCTGGCGGCGGGTCGATGCGCCAGATGATGGAGCAAGCGCAGCGCATGATGGAACAGGCGCAGCGCTTCGAAGAGGAGATGGACGCCCTGCAGGTGCAAGCGACTGCGGGCGGCGGCGTGGTCAAGGCGACGGTGAACGGCAAGGGCGTGCTGATGGCGCTGGAGATTGCCCCCGATGTGATTGACCCGACCGACCCCGAGATGTTGCAAGACCTGATTGTGAGCGCGGTGCGCGAGGCGCAGACGCAAGCCGAGAACATCCGCGCCGAGCGCATGAGCCAACTCACGGGCGGGCTGGGACTGGACAAACTCGGGCTGCCGTTTTAGCCGATGCTGTTCCCCCCTGCCTTGCGCCAGCTGATGCAGCAGCTGGAGCGGTTGCCAGGCGTCGGGGCGCGTTCCGCGCAGCGATTGGCGTTATATCTGATGCGCCGCCCTGAGGAGGAGGTGCGTCGCCTCGCCGAGAGCCTCGTGCAGGCGCGCGAGCGCACCCGCCTGTGCCAGCGGTGCTTTTTCCTCAGCGAGGGCGACCTGTGCGAGCTGTGCAGCGACCCATCGCGCGAGGCAGACCTCATCTGCGTCGTCGCCGACCCGCGTGATGTGGTCGCCCTCGAACGGCTGGAGCAGTATCGCGGGCTGTACCATGTGCTGCACGGTCTGATCTCGCCTGCGGAGGGCGTGCAGCCCGAAGACCTGAAGCTGCGCGAGCTGGTTGAGCGCGTGCGCACCGAATCGCCCCGCGAGGTCATCTTGGCGACCCCCGCGAATGTGGAGGGCGACGCGACTGCGCTATATTTGGCGCGGCAGTTGAAGCCGCTGGGCGTGCGCGTGACGCGGATTGCCTACGGCATGCCCGTCGGCGGCGAGCTGGACTACGCCGACGCTGCAACGCTGGGGTACGCATTGAGTGGCAGGCAGGAACTGTAGCCAAACACAGGTATACTTAGACGGGTGAGACCGATATGCGAACCGTGAGAGGCGTCTACAAAGAGGGTGCAATCCACCTGCTGGAGCCGATTGACCTGCCAGAGCATCAGGAGGTTACCGTGATAATCCCTGATAGCCCTGCGGAGGAACACCCCGTCCTGCGCTATGCAGGCATGCTGAGCGACCTGACCCCTGAGCAACTGCAAGCGTTCGACGAAATCCTGAAGGAACGGCTGTCGTTCCGATGACGCACCCGATTGACGAGATTGTCTCCCGCTTAGAGGAACTCTATGGCGTCGCTGAGTGGAAGCCGCGCCAGAACCCCCTCGACGAACTCATCCACTGCATCCTGTCGCAGCACACCTCCGATGCGAACTCGTTTCGCGCCTATCGGCTCATGCGCGAGCGCTACCCCACTTGGGAGGCGGTTGCCAACGCGCCCGTTGAGGAGTTAGCCGCGACCATTCGTTCGGGCGGGCTGGCGAACCAGAAAGCGCCGCGCATCCAAGCTGTGCTACGCGCCATCAAAGACGCCCGCGGCGACTACACGCTGGACTGGCTGCGCGACCTGCCCACTCCTGACGCCCGCCAGTTCCTGCTGGGCTTGCCTGGGATTGGACCCAAGTGCGCGGCGATTGTGCTGTGCTTTGCGCTGGGGCGACCCGTGATTCCCGTCGATACGCATGTGTTTCGCGTCTCGTGGCGGCTGGGACTGATTCCCAAGTCGCTGGGCGAAGCGAAGGCACACGACGCGCTGGAAGCCATCATCCCTGAGCCGCTGGTGTACCGCTTCCATGTCGCCTTGATACGGCACGGGCGCGCGGTCTGCAAGGCGCAGAATCCCCGCTGTGCGCAGTGCCCGCTGCAAGACCTATGCGCCTATCGGCAAGCGACAGCGGGCGAAGCCTCGAAATAGCACGCGGAGGTAGGTAGTGGCGATTCAGCAGGCGACATGGCAAGCATGGCGGATTGCGCTCTACTTGGAGGGGTGTCGCTGGCGCAACGGCGTGCGGCGTTCCCTGCAAAACCCCATCGGACTGGCGGTTTCCATCCTTGTCCTTGTCTTTGCGATGGGGCTGGCGTGGGCATTTTTGCCGCAGTATTACTGGATGCAACCCAACGACCCGTCGCAGCGGATTTGGTTCGAAGCGAGTCCCGAGGAGCGACTGCAGATGGCGCTGCCGAAACTATTGATTGTGTCGGCGTTGCACCTTAGCGGAGTTGTAGTCCTATTTGGGTTCCGACCGTATCAGTTCCTTCGGGAGTTTTCGGAGAGCGACCTGCACTTTCTGTTTGCTACGCCAGTGCCCTCATGGCGGTTGATGCGCGCGTTGTTGGTGTTGCGGGCGACGCTTAGTTTGGGGATTCTGATACCTGTCTACTTCATGGTCGCGTTGCTGCTGGCAGGTCGGATGTTTCCCGTGTTAGTGTTGGATTACCTCGAGCAGTTGCGCGCAGGCGCGTGGCTGCTCATCGGCTACTGGGTGCTGCGCTATTTGCAGGGGCTGTTTTTCGAGTTTTTCCGCTTCTACTGGGCGTTGCGGTTGCGGGAGCGTCCGTGGCTGCGCTGGGTGGTTCTGGCGGCGGTTGTCGTCTGGTGGCTGCTGATGGTGGGCGCAGTGGTTGCAGGCTGGCTGATTGCCGAGTCGCGCGGCATAAGCGGGACGGCGCGTGCCGAGTACGCGCTGAACTGGTTCCCTGCGTGGCTGCTGACGCTGCCTGCCCGCGCGACCGCCGACGCGGTACTGGCAATCTTCGAGGGCTGGACGCTTGCGATGGGCGTCATGATGGCGTTGTGGGCAGCGGGCTGCCTCTGGTTGGCGACGCGCCTCACGCGCGACTCGCGACGGATTGTTGACCTCGTCGCGGTCGGCGTCCAACTGGGCGCAGGCAAGCAGACGGACGAGACAGACGAAGTGCCCTATGCCGTGCGCATCCAACTGGAACAGGCGACGCGCGGCAATTCAGGGGGCTTCCGCACGCCCGCCCTGCTGGAACGGTGGTCGCCTACGGGCATCGGCGCGCTCCTGTGGCGCGACTTGGTGCTTGCCTGCCGTCAAATGCCTGTATGGATGCAAATCCTGGTGCTGGTGGGTTGGAGCCTATTGGCTCTGGGAATACTGCTCTTTTTTAAACTGGCAGCAAAGGCTCCTGTAGACGCTCGCTTTGTAGTTTTCTCGGTATATCTTTTTGGTCTAATTTTTCTCCCCGCCGCTTTGGAGAATGTATCTTGGCGCAAGCCTAACGCTTACTACGATTCGATTCGCTCCCTGCCGTTCAGCGCGGAGCAACACATCCGATACCTCGTGCTTGCATCGTGGCTGGAGGTCGTCTTGGTGATGTTTGTGCCGTTTAGCGCGGTGGGGCTGGTAGTGTATTCTGAGGTGTGGTACTTGTGGCTGGGCAGTCTGGTGTTGATGGCGTCGTATACGCTGAACGCAGTGTTGCTGAACCTCATCGGCAGCCTGCTCACGGCGCAGCCGTATTTGGAGGTGGTAGAGGGAGCCTTCAGCACGCTCTGGCGCGTGGGGATGCTGGCGCTTTTTGTCGTGGGGATGGGCGTCTACTGGCTGGCGTTGAGCGCGGGCGTCTGGTTCCCGCTGTTTGCGCTGCTACTTGCGCTCGCCAGTCTGCCCCTGCAGTACGCGCTCTACCAGCGGGCGGTTGCCCTGTGGCGGGACTACACGCCGTTTGCTTGACGCGATGTACGCCGTACCTTGAGGGTGAATGCTAAGTGCCTTTGCGTTAGAGACCTCCCCTGCGTGCAAGCAGAGGGCGCAGTGACGCTACGCTGCCAGCCGCTGCAACGCTTCGCGGGCGACGCTATTGTCGGGGTCGTACTCCAGCACCTGCTGGAAGTGCGCTCTGGCTTGCTCGGTGTAGCCCAGTTCGTAATACGCGATGGCGAGGTTGATGTGCGCCTCCACATAGCGCGGGTTGATGCGAATTGCCGCAATGAACTGGTCGATAGCCTCTTCGTTGCGTCCTTGGGCGGTCAGCACGACGCCGAGTCGATTGCGTACATCGGCGTAGTTCGGGCGCGCGTTCAGCACATGGCGGAAGCACGCCTCAGCGGTCTGCAGGTCGCCACGCTGATACGCCTCGTCGCCCCACTGAATATACTCGGCGTAGTTGTCCTGTGCGCTCTGCACCATCTGCTCAAACGCCTGCTGCGCACGGGCAAAGTGCGATTCGCGGTGCAATTGCACAGCTTCTGTGAACGCTTCAGGTGAGACTCCCAGTTGCACAGCCCACTGTTGCATCGTGTTTAATCCTTGTTCGCGTGCGCCGCTGGCGTACTGCGTCAGCCCGATCAAGAACCATGCCCGCCCGAAACTGGGGTTCACTTGCGTCGCTTGCTGCAGTGCGCGCTGCGCCTCCTCGTACAGCCCCTGCTTGTACGCCGCATAGCCCGCTTGGAACCACCAGTCGGCGTACTGGGGCACATAGTCGGTCGCGGCAGTGAAATACGCATAGGCGCGCTCCCAGTCGCCTTGATTGATGCGCCTGTAGCCCAACTTCGCGTACGACTCTGCCAGATACACTCGCGCCAGTTTCTGAACCGTCGGGTCGTTGCAGTCCCGCAGTGCTATCTCAAACAGCGGAATCGCGTCGCTGTAGCGCTCCTCCTCAAAGTGTGCCAACGCCGAATCGTAGGTAGGACACTTGCCTAAGCCCATGAATCGCTGTTGGGATGCCATCGAACTTACCTCCAGTCGGGATTATCGGCTATGGCGTGCGCTTCCTTTACCGTGCCTTGCAATTCGTTATTTGGGTCGCTCCACCTCTGGCGGGTAGCCCAGCAGCGGGCGCATCAGGTTGATGGGGAACTGACGCGCGATCTGCTCGTAGCGGACGGCAGCCTCTTCGTAGCGTTGGCGTTCGACGGCGATGCGGTTCTCGCTACCTGTGATTTCGTCCATTAGGCGCACTGCCAGCCAGTCGTTTCGCAAGGTGGGGTCTTGCAGCAGTTGCTCGGCGAGGGCGCGTGCGGCGTCGGGGTTTTGGCGCAGGGCGTCCGCCAGCGTCTGCAGTTGCTCGCGCTGCCGCTGGTTGGCTTGTTGCATCAGTTGCTCCAATTGAGATAGCAGGTTCGCCTTGCGCTGCAGCACATTTTCCAGTTGGGCGCGTCTGAGTTGCACTTCCGCCCATGCTGCACTTAGGGCGCGCTGGCTTGCAAACAGCCCGACGAGAAACAGCGCGGCGCATACGCCCAGCGCGATGAGGAAATAGCGCAGTCGCTGGGCGCGCCGTTGGCGTTCCAGCGCCACTTTGCGCAGCGCGTCGCGCAGGTGCTGCGGGTCGACCCCGATTTCGGCAGCACTGGCTTCCAGCGTCCGTGGGTCGATGGCGTTCTCCTGCTCCTGCTGCAGGCGCACTGCCTCGCGGATGACCTCTTGTGCTTGTTCGGGGGTGAGCTTCTCTTCGTGCATCTTACCAACTCCTGCCTGCGCCACCGCCGCCTGACCGACCGCCGCCGAAACTGCCACCACCCGACGACCAGCCGCCGCCTGAACTGCCGCCTGACGAACGCCCGCCCCCAGATGACCACCCGCCACTGAACAGGTTGCCTGACGCACGCCTGCCTGTTCGTTCCCACCACTCGTCGTCGAACCGCTCGCGCTTGGGCAAGATGCGCTCGCGCTCTTCCGAGAAGTCGCAGCGCGGGTTTTTGCACTGGCGCAGGATGAGTTCCAGCCCTGTGCGCGTATAGGTTGGTTCGCGTACAATCCGTGCCGTCTCCCGCACGGTCATGCCGCCGCACTCTGGGCAGCGACCGTAGGTGTTCAGCAGGGCGACCTTGCGGAAGATTTCGAGCGTCTCGCAGGTATCGCAACGCCACACGAGGTAGTTCACGCTGCCCAGTTGCTCTTCGGTGCGTTGCAGTTCGTCCAGGTAGGCGTCGTCGGCTTGCTCATCCAGCAGGCGCATAGGCTTTTGGCAGATGGGGCATTGCGGTGGTCGCTCGCGCAGGGCGTATGCCAGCAGTCCAATCGCGCTTCCGCCCAGCAGCAGCAGTCCTCCAATCGGCAGCGGATTTGGCGAAGGCGTCGGCTTAGGGGGCGTCTCGTCGTAGCGGGGTCTGTAGGGCATGCTGGGCGGAGTCGGCTCATACGCGCCCGACGCCTGTGCCGCGCGAATCCGCGCGGCAATCGCTTCTACGCCCGCAATAATCCCGCCTGGAATGTCGCCCGCGCGGAATCGCGGCACGACCGCCGTGTCCAGAATCTCGCCTACGATTGCGTCGGGCAGAATTGCTTCCATGCCGTAGCCCGTTTCGATCTCCACGCGCCTGTCGCCCAGCGCGACCAGCATCAACACGCCGTTGTCCGCACCGCGCTTGCCTACACCCCAGCGGTTGAACAGTTCCGCAGCGTACTCTTTGGGGGTTGCGCCCTGCGTGCGTCGCAGGATAACGACGGCGATTTCCGCGCCAGTGTCGCGCTCCAGTTGGTCGATCAGTCGGTTCAGCCGCGCTTTGTGTTCGGGCGACAGCACGCCCGCCATGTCCGCCACCCAGCCCCCATCCGTCGCACGCGGGTTCGGCACACGGTCAATCGGTTGCCCCCAGCCCAGCAGCGCGTGTATTCCAAGAAGCACGCACAACGCCCCGCGTCCCCACAAGTATCGCATCCGTATCTCGCCTCTGCGCCCAAATCCCATAGCAGACGCGCTAACGAATATACCTCAACGGCATCGATTAGCCGCCCAACTCGCGGATGAGCCACTGCGCAAAGTCGGCGTTCACGCTGGCAAGCGGTATCTCGCCCACGAAGTGCGTGTAGTCGATGTGGCGACGGACAACCGCCTCGATCTGTTCGCGCATTCCCGCTCGTGCTTTGACGATTAGCACAGTCTCCGATTCCTGCTGCACTGTGCCCTCCCACAGATAGGCGCAGGTGATGGGGAACCAGTTCGTGCAGACGGCGATTCGCTCGCGCAGGAGGTCGTGTGCGACCGCCTGCGCCTCGTCGGGCGTGCTGAAGGTCAGGTAGTAGAGCGCGAGCATGGCTATCGTCGATTCGGTCGGCGACCGCGCACCATGCGCTCAATAGCGTCGGGTTCGCGCGGCAAGGCACGGCTGAGATTCTCCACGCCCGTCTCGGTCATCAGGTAGTCGTCTTCAATCCGAATCCCGATGCCCTCCGAAGGGATGTACAGCCCTGGCTCGATAGTGAACACCATGCCGGGACGCAGTGGCTGGTTCGGGTCTAAGTCATGCACATCCATGCCCATCATGTGCGACAGCCCATGCACAAAAAAGCGGTCTAAGGTCTGCTCGTTGCCGTTTTCGTCTTTGGCGCGCAGTTTGTAGTTGCGGAAGAATTCGACCACCTTCTGGTGGAGTTGCGCGAGCGTTATGCCGGGCTTGGCTTCCTTTTCGGCGTACTTGAGCGCATCCAGCACGGCGATGTAGAGTTCGCGCTGGCGTGGGGTGAATTTGCCCGATGCAGGGTAGGTGCGCGTGATGTCGGCGGTGTAGTAGGAGTATTCCGCGCCGATGTCGACCAGCACCAGCTCGCCTGCACGCACCTGCCGCTTGTTCGCGTTGTAGTGCAGGATGCAGGCGTTGGGTCCTGAGGCGATAATCATCGGGTAGCCCTCGCGTTCGGAGCCGTGGCTACGGAATGCCTCTTGCGCCGCGCCTTCCAGTTCATATTCGTAGACCCCCGGCGCAAGCCGTTGAGCGAGTGCGCGGTGCCCCGCGATACTGGCAGCGACTGCCTTGCGAATGAGCGCGATTTCAGCGGGCGACTTGACCACGCGCAACTGCGCCATCAGCCGATCGACACTGGCTATTTGCGCTTCGGGGTTCGCCTCGCGAATTGCGTCGGCGAGCAGTGTGCGTGCAGGGCGGTTCAGCAGCACGCGCGGATGCGCCTCGAGCGCGTCGGCGAGAAACGCGCGCAGTTCCCCGCGCTCGCGAATGTCGGCAATGCCCGTTTCGCGGCGTGTCTGGTCATTCGGTTCGGGCAGAGGACCCTCAAAGAGGCGCGACACGCGCGACTGGCGCGGCAAAAACAGCACAACCCGTTCCTCCAGCGGGCTGTCTTGGGGCAGAATGACCAGCACACCGTTCATCGCCTCCAGACCCGTCAGGTACATAAAGTTGCTGTCTTGGCGGAATTTGAGGCGCGTAGGCGGGTTGGTCTCGCTGGCGAAGATAGCAATCTGGTCGCTCTCCAACATCTGGCTAACTCGTTCGCGTCGCTGCGCGTACTCCGAAACGGGAATGCCCCACAGCGTGGGTGTCTCCCCAACGGCGTATAGGCTACTGCCCAGCAGAATTAGCCCCAAAGTCCATCCGAACGATCGGCGTCGCATGGCAAGGAGTGTACCCCGCGCGCGTAGGGAAACCCATAAACAGGCTGAAGCTAATGAACCTCGACCGTGCGGCGCTGGAGCAGAGCCAGAACCCCGCATCATTGGTGCTGTTGGCATTCCTGCGAGCGCGAGAAACAACACGCAATATGGATTTCCGCTTCGAGGCACGCAAGCAGCTCGCTTTCCTGGCGCGTGAACGCGGGTATAATGAAGAGCTGCTGGCGAAACTCGATGAGCCGTTGGAGGGGATTATGAAACTGCCTGAATTTCTGGCAAAGCAGTACGAGGAGGCGCTTGAGGAATACAAGCGCGAGAAGCGGATACCCTTCTTCACGGCGGCGGAGCGGATTGGGTTGCGTCGCGGAATTGCGGAAGGGTTTCAGCAGGGCTACACGATTGGGCGGCAAGAGGGACATGAAGCAGGACGACAGGAAGGCTTGCAACAGGGACTTCTCGGGGGCATACGCCTGTCGCTAACCCGCAGGCTGCAGAAGCGGTTTGGCGACGCAGCGCGAGAGATTATCGACGCGCTGAATGCTGTCGACGATGTGGAGCTGCTGAACCGTGTTGACGAGTTAGATGCCGAGAACGTACCTCTGGAGGCTATTCGAGAGCAGATCACCGATTACTTGAACCGATAATCCGGACAGCCATGAGCGAGATTCTTATCACGCCTGAGGGGTACGAGCGGCTCAAGCGCGAGTTGGAGGAGCTGAAGACAGTCAAGCGGCGCGAGATTGTGGAGCGCATCAAGGCGGCGCGCGCGCTGGGCGACCTCAGCGAAAACTTCGACTATCAAGACGCCAAGCGACAGCAAGCGTTCCTGGAAGGACGCATCAGGGACTTGGAGACTGTGCTGAGCCGCGCGAAGGTCGTTCCGCGCCCCGACAACGCGGGCGAAGTGGTGCATTTAGGGAGCAAGGTCACGCTGCTTGACCTCGACACCAATAAGGAACGCACAATAACTGTCGTCGGCTCCTTTGAGGCAGACCCGTTGCAGGACCTTATCTCCGTCCTCTCGCCCCTGGGCGAGGCAGTACTGGGCAAAACCGTAGGCGAAGAGGTCGTTGTCAATACGCCAAAAGGCATCGTGCGCTACCGAATCGTGCGCATCGAGTAGCAGGAATCTCGCAGATGAGGGCGAACCCCCTTAGAGGAGGGCGCACTATGGCACGAGTCACTTTGCTAATCGGCTTGACCAACGGGCAAGAGATCGACTGCCCAATCAACTCGCGCGATGAGGCGCAGCAGATTATCGAGCAACTGCGCCGTTCGGATGATTTGGTGGACCTGCCAGGCATCTGTTTTATTCGCGCTTCAGGTTCATCGGAGCTGGGCGCGCGGGGGGTGGTCGCTGTACACCCGCACCAGGTGGTCTACACCCAGATTTTGGGCGTCGATGAGTAGCGTCTGGCATGCGCCCGTAGGGTCATTCCAAGCCGAGCGTCCGCATACCCTCGCGATCTACTGCTCGGACGGGCGCTATGCTGAGGCATGTGACTGGTTCATTGAGCATGTGCTGGGCGAGTCGCGCTTCGACCAGTTCGCTGTGCCTGGCGGCGCGGCATGGCTGCGACTGGACTACGACCGCGTGTGGGAACACGAACTCGCCCGACGCTACTTGCGGTTCCTGATTGAGGAACACGCGATACGCCGCGTGATTCTAATCGCTCACGAGCGATGCGCGTTCTATCTCGCGCACGGAGTCAAGCCTGACCAGCTCTACGCGCGTCAGTTGGACGACCTCCGCTTCGCGCAGAGCATCCTCACGGACTGGTATCCCTCGCTGCGCACGGAAGCGTACTACGCCGCGCCCGACGGCGACCGCGTGCGCTTCGAGGCGATTTAGCGCCTCTACTCAGAGGCTGGACTTGCCCCTACACGGTACTTAGCAGTCGTATCGCCTGCACAGTTGCGCCTGTGTGCTCGCGCAGGCGGGCGATGTGCGCTTGAAACTCGCCCTCGTTGAGGGGCGGGGTCAGGGCGACCTGTTCGATGCCCGTCTCCAGTGGCTCGGCAGGGTAGAACTCGGCGTTCAGCAGGTGCAGCAGTTCGCGCATCCTGCGGAGCGTGTCCTCGTTGGGCGCGGTCAAGCGCACGAAGTAACGCATCGTAAGCGACTCTATGGGCGCGGTCTTGCCCGGGCGCAGCGTTGGGTCGTCGTAGCATGGTGGCTTGGGGTGGCGAGCAATCTCGATAAGGTCGCCCAGCACTGCGCTGGCGGTTGCGCGTGCGCCTGCACCAAAGCCGTGCAGCGACATCTCCTGAAAACCGTTGCCCTGCAGCCAAACGCCGCTGAACGCCCCGCGCACCACATACAAGGGGCACTCGCGCTGGATCAGCGTTGGATGCACCCGCGCACACAGCCTGCCATCGGGCAGTCGCTCGGAGATGCTTAGCAACTTCAGCCCCATACCCAGCCGTCGCGCCCACAGCAAATCGCGCCCGCTTAGGTGCGTAATCCCCTCGCGATAGACACTTTCCACGGGCACGTATTGCAGGAACGCCAGACGCGCGAGGATGGCGGTCTTGTATTGCGCATCGTAGCCTTCCACATCGCTGGTGGGGTCCGCCTCGGCATAGCCGTTCTCTTGCGCCTTGCGCAGGGCGGTCGCGTAGGCGGTTTCGGTGGGTTCGCCCGCGTCGAGGGCGCGCTCCATCTCGCGTAGGATAAAGTTCGTGGTGCTGTTGACGATGCCGACCACGCGCTGGATGCGGTTGCCTGCCAGCGACCCTTGCAGTGCGTTTAGGATGGGCAAGCTGCCTGCAACACTCGCTTCGTACAACAGGCGCACGCCACGCTGACGCGCCAGCCGCAACAAGTCGTCGCCTGAAACCGCCATGACCCACTTGTTGGCGGTAATTACATGCTTGCCTGCGTGCAGCGCGTCGCGTATCAGGGTGCGGGCAGGCTCCAGCCCGCCCATCAGTTCCAGCACCACATGCACCTTCGGGTCGCACACGGCGCGCTGTGGGTCGGTCGTCAGCACTCGTGGTGGGATGGCAACCGCGCGGGGCTTATTGAGATCGCGTACCAGCACATGGCGCACCTCGAAGCGTTTGCCCGTCTGCGCCTCCAGCAGGTCGGCGTTCTCGCGCAGCAGGGTCAATACGCCTCCACCGACAGTGCCTGCGCCCAGTATCGATAGTCGCACAACCTTTTTCATTCTGGCGGCTCCAGCAGCATCAGTACCTCACCCTGCTGCACCAGGGTGGCATTCTGCGCCAAGATGCGTCGCACGATGCCCGTCATTGGCGAGGGTATCTCGTTGAACACCTTCATCGCTTCAATGAGCCCGATTGTCTGCCCCTCGTAAACAAGGTCACCCTCCTCCACATAGGGCGGCTCGCTCGGCGAAGGACCGCGATAGAACATGCCTGTCATGGGCGCTTCGATAGGCATCCAGTTTGGCGTCTCGGTAGCGGGCGTCGTGGAGGGTTGCACAACGGCAACGGCGGGCGCGCTCGGCGTCTCGGCGCGTTCGATGTGGATGCGCGTCTCGCCAACGGCAATCTCCATCGCCTGCAGATTGTAGCGCTCCATCAGCTGCAGGCATCGCTTCACCGTCTCGATGGGCACAGGCACGAGACGGATTATACCTGACGGGGCGCACCCGACCTGGCAGGTATAATCGTAGGCGTCGTTTGACGACCCATAATGAGGCAACTAAGGAGGCGTTTATGCACGAGACCACACGCACTTTGGTTTTCATTAAGCCTGACGGCGTGCGCCGCGGGTTAGTCGGAGAGATTATTCAGCGGTTCGAACGGCGCGGGATTCGAATCGTTGGGCTGAAGATGGTGAAGCCGACGCGCGAACTCGCCGAGAAGCACTACGCTGTGCATCGCGACAAGCCGTTTTTCGAGAGCATCGTGAACTTCATCACTTCGGGACCCGTGGTCGCGATGGTGTTGGAGTGCCCGAACGCGATTGAGGTCACCCGTCAGATGATGGGCGCGACGAACCCTGCCAACGCTGCGCCGGGCACGATTCGGGGCGATTTTGGGCTGGACATTGAGCAGAACATTATTCACGGTTCGTCTGACCCCGAAGCGGCGGCATATGAGTTGAGCCTCTGGTTCACGCCTGACGAGCTGGTAGGCTGACGGGGCAGGAAACGGGGCGTGCATGGTGAATCGCCTGCGTATGCAGCTGGCGTGGGCGACTTTCACGGTCAACAAGCGCTTCCCGCTCACCATCAGTCGCGGCACGACCGCGCAAACGGTGAATGTGTGGGTGCGTGTGGAGGCGGACGGCATCGAGGGCTGGGGCGAGGCGTCGCCGTTCGGCATCGGCGACTTCCGTCAAGGCACGGAGCAGATTCTGGAGCATCTAACTCATGCACGCCCCCTGCTGGAGCCATTCCACCCGTTGGAGCGCGAGCGCGTCGAGCAGTCGCTGCGCGCGGCAGGGATAGGCTCGGCGGCGCGCGCGGCGATTGACCTCGCGCTGTGGGACTGGCTCGGCAAACGCACGGGGCTGGCAGTGTGGCAGCTCTTGGGGCTCTCGCGTGAGGCGATAGTGCCCACCTCCGTGACCATCGGCATCAACCCCCCAGAGGTGGCGCAGCAGCGCACGCGCGACTGGCTCGAACTCACCCATGCCCACGCGCTCAAAATCAAGCTGGGCAACCCCGCAGGCATCGAGGCAGACCAAGCGATGTTCGAGGCGATACGGCAGGTCGTTCCCGACGGGGTCGCGCTGCGCGTGGACGCCAACGGCGGCTGGAGCCTGCCCGACGCGATTGCGATGTGCCACTGGCTGGCGGAGCGCGGCGTGGAGTATGTGGAGCAGCCCCTGCCGCGCGGTGCGGAGGACGACCTGCCCGCGCTGTATCGCGAGTCGCCCCTGCCGATTTTCGTCGACGAGAGCTGCTTCGACTCGCGCGATGTGGTGCGCCTTGCCGACCGCGTGCATGGGATCAACATCAAGCTCATGAAGTGCGGTGGGCTGAGCGAGGCGATACGGATGGTGCATACCGCCCGCGCGTTGGGGCTGCAGGTGATGTACGGCTGCTACTCCGACAGTAGCCTCGCGATTACCGCCGCCAGCCAAATCGCCCCGCTGGCAGACCACCTGGACCTGGACAGCCACCTGAACCTGTTGGACGACCCGTTTGTGGGGGCGGAGTTGCAGGAGGGGAGGGTGATTCCGACCACTGCGCCTGGGCTGGGCGTGCGGTTGCGCGAGATGTTTGTATAACGCGCCCCGCCCCCCGTTTTCGAGGGCGGGGCGTGGAGGATGGTGAGTGGGTTCGCGTTAGCGGGAACGGGTCTCTTCGAAGACCACGATGTCGCCGCGGCGCACGACGCCCCGATAGGTGTAGGCAGGCTCCTCGCTGTCGGGGTTCGTGAAGAAGGCGACGGCAATCGTGTCGGGGTCGCCCTCACGACTGCGCCAGTTGCGGTTGTCGTCCACGGTCACGACCACCACGCCGCGCGCACGCTCCACACCTTGCCGTGTGCGCACTACGGCAACTGCGGGTCCGCTGAAGACGGCGCGCTTGTTCTCGATGTCCACCGCCAGTCGCTGCGCATTCGCCATCTGGATGGACACGAGACGGTTCGCCTCGCGCACTTCAATCGCGAAGCCGCCGCCCAGACGGGTCTGCCCGTTATACTCCGCTTGCTTGACCGAGAAGTTGAACTGCGCGTTCGGGCGCTCTGCATCGGGCGCGCCTGCCAGTCCAAAGCCAAGCGCGCCACGAATGGTCAACGACTGTGCATACGCTACCGCCACGACCGCGCCAATCGCGGTTAGCCATATCAGTTTACGCTTCATCGTTACTCCTCCTTCAGTCAATAGTCAGGGAAATTTCCCTGCCACCGAATTATACTCCACCAACGCCGAATTGTTCACTGCAGGTGTCTAAATCCGCCGTTATGGATGCGCCCCACCCCTCGGTTCAGGAGTGGAGCGCGTGCTATTGAGATGCGGGTTCGGGTTAGGGGGAACTGCTCACTTCGTAGACCACGATGTCGCCGCGGCGCACAGCCCCTGTGTAGGTGAAAGCAGGCTCGCTGGTTTCGGGGAGATAGAAGTCCACACGAATTGTATCGCGCAATGTTCCCAGGGGGTATCCTAAATCCGATGGAAGAGTTGCTCTGGATTCCCAGTCGGGGCAAGCGAATGGCGGCGGTGTTGCACCTGCCCGACGGGCGCGGGCGCGCGCCTGCAGTGCTGATGTGTCATGGCTTCACGGGGCACAAGGCGGAGAGCCACCGTTTGTTTGTGCATACCGCGCGGCGGCTTATGCAAGAGGGGCTGGTGGTGCTGCGCTTCGATTTTCTCGGCTCTGGCGACAGCGAGGGGCTGTTCGAGGAGATGACTATTCGCGGCGAGGTGGAGGACGCTTTGAACGCGCTGGCGTTTTTGCGCGGGCACGGGCGCGTGGACGCCGCTCGCGTGGCGATGCTGGGCTTCTCGCTGGGTGGGTGCGTCGTCGCGTTGAGCCTGCCCCGCGCAGGCGCGGTCAAAACGCTCGTGCTGTGGGCGCCCGTGTCGAACCCCATGCGCTGGATGCCCCCCACAGGCGTCCCCGACAAGCCCCAAAATCGCGGGGGCTATATGGTCGGCGTGAACTTCTTCCGCGAGTTGCCCGACCTGAAGCCCTTAGAGAGCGTGCGCGACTATAAGGGAAGCGTACTCGTGCTGCACGGCAGCGCGGACGAGGCGGTACGCCCCGACGAAGGACGCGCCTACGAACGCGCGTTCACCAACGCGCAACGGTTCGAGTACCACCTCATCGACGGCGCGGATCACACCTTCACGCAGCCCGACGCGGAGCGACGGCTTATTGAGCGCACTACGGAATGGCTACGGGCGCACCTGTAGCAGGCGCGGGCTGATGCATTCGCGCCCACTGCAGGATGGTCTGCAGCACGCCCTCGCCGCAGAGGTAAAAATTGCGCAGTAGCAGCCGCTCTTGGGGCGTGTGGATACGGTCTGCGCCTGTGGGGAACACGAGGCACTGGATGCCTTTGAGCGCGAAGGCGTTCGCGTCGGAGCCGCCGCCTGTGCGCTCCAGCCGCGCTTCGATGCCGACGGTCTTCAGCCCCGCGATGGCGGCGCGCACAATCGGCGCGTCTTCGGGCAGGCGCACTGCCTCAAAAGTCTGGCTAAACTGCACCTCGGCGCTACCGTCGCTCTCGCGGGCGACCTGTTCGCAAATCGCTTGCCAGCGTTCGCGCAGCGCCTGCACGCGCGCGGGGTCGAAACTGCGGAACTCGCCGACGAGTTTCACACGCTCGGGCACGACATTCATCGCCTGCCCGCCTTCAATAACGCCGACATTGGCGGTCGTCTCGGCGTCCAAGCGTCCCCACTCCATCTGGGCAATCGCTTTAGCCGCCATCGCGATGGCGTTCCTGCCTTTTTCGGGTTCCGCGCCTGCGTGTGCCGCCTTACCGATGAACACCACTTCCCACTTCCAGTGCGTGGGCGACTGCACGAAGAGCGCGCTGGGGTCTTCCCGTCCGTCCACCACCAGCCCTGTGCGGGCGCGCAGTTGGGTCGTATCGAACGCCTTCGCGCCCAGCAGCCCCTTCTCCTCGCGGATGGTAAACACCACCTCCAGCGGCGGGTGCGGTAAGTTGCGCTCCTTGAGTGTGCGCAACACCTCCAGAATAATCGCCACGCCCGCCTTGTTGTCCGCGCCCAGAATCGTCTTGCCGTCCGTGCGAATCTCGTTCTCGTCGCGAATGAGTTGGATGCCTTCGGTGGAGTAGACCGTGTCCACATGCGCGTTCAGCAACAGCGGAGGCGCGTTCACTGTGCCTTTGAACCGCGCGAAGACATTCCCGCCCGTGCCGCCAATCTGCTTGCTCGCCTCGTCGATGATGACCGTCTCCGCGCCCAGCTCGCGCAACTGCTTCGCGACGAATTCGCATATCGCTGCCTCGTTTTCTGAGCCGCTCTCAATCTTTGCCATCTCGATAAACAGCTGCGTCATCCGCTCGTGATTGAGCAGCGGCTGGTACGAATCGGCATACGCAAGCCACCAGAGCAACCCGATGAGCAGTCCTAATCGCCGCATAGCAGGATTATACCGCTCCGTGAGGCGTAGGGTCGGGGGTGTTCAATGGCGTGCGAACCCCCGAATCAGGACGCGGGAACCGTGCCTACACCTCAGGGGAAGTGCGGGCACGATTCCCGCGCTTATCGGGTGGCAGCCCCGTCTGCTGCTGCGCGTTCTCGTTAGCGGTTCAGCAGCGCGCCGACATAGCGCAGGATTTCGTTCGCGCTTTCGGGTGTGTAGCCACCTTGTGTGACCATGCGGTCGATGACATCGTTGATTTTGCGCAGCTGCTCGGGGTCGGGCGTGCGTGCGGAGGTGGTGATTTTGACCACATCTTTGAGGTCGGCGAACAGCTTGCGCTCAATCGCTTCGCGCAGGCGTTCGTCGCTGCCGATTTCGAAGCGCACGCCGCGCCGCGCCAGCGACGCCACCGAGCGCATAATCCCTTCGCGGAACTCGCGCTTGGCGTTCTCCGAGACGCCGATCTGCTCTTCGATGCTGCGCATCAGCTTCTCATCAGGGTCAACTTCCTCGCCCGTGATGGGATCGCGTACTTTGGTCTTGTTGCAGTAGGCGTCCACATTGTCGAGATAGTTCTCTAGCAAGGCGTTCGCGGCTTCCTCGTAGCTATAAACGAAGAAGCGCTGCACCTCCTTCTTGATTTGCTCGTCGTACTCCTTACGCACCTCGTCGAGCAGGGTTAGCAGCCTCTTGCGCTCTTCCTCGTTGTTGGTGTATTCGGTGAGACCGTCGCGGATGGAGCGCATGACATCGAGGGGGGTGATGTACCCTTTGTCGCTGCGCACCAACGCTGCCGATAGGCGGTTTAGGATGAAGCGTGGCGAGACGCCTGTCATGCCTTCGTCAGGGTACTCCTCACGCAACTCCTTGACATGGCGCTGGTCCCAATCGCCGACCTGCCGCTCGCCGTCGTAGAGCTTCATCTTGGTCATCAGCGACATCCCGCTCTTTTTGGGCGGCTTGAGGCGGCTCAGCACGGCGAACATCGCGGCTACGCGCAGCGAGTGCGGCGCGATATGCACCTTCGACAAGTCCTGCGTCTCGTCGCTCCATTGGGATTGCTGAATCAGCTTCTCGTAGATGCGCACCTCTTGCGACACCTGCAGGTTGTAGGGTACCTTGACCACGAACATGCGGTCGATCATCGCCTCGTTCTCCTTGTTGGAGAAGTAGGCGTTGTACTCGTACTCGTTGGTGTGGGCAATCACGACGACATCCGTGTAGATGAGCGCGAACCGCCCGATTTTGATCATCTGCTCGCCCGCGACAGTGTTTAGCTCGTAGAGGAACCGCTTGTCCGCCTTGAGCATCTCGATGAACTCCATAATGCCGCGATTGGCTTTGTTGAGTTCACCGTCGAAGTTGTAGACGCGCGGGTCGGACTCGACGCCGATTTGGGTCAGCAGGCTTAGGTTCACGCTGCCTGTGAGTTCGGACACATCTTGCGACTTGGGGTCGGAGGGTTTGAAGGTGCCGATACCGATGCGCTCGCGTTCGGAGAACTTGATGCGCACAACGGGCACATCTTGGATGTTGTCGCCCCACTCGTGGCGCAGTTTCCACTGGCATACGGGGCACAGGTCGCCTTCAATATGTACGCCGAATTGGCGTTTGAAGTCGGCGCGCAGCTCTTCGGGCACGAGGTGCAACGGCTCTTCGTGCATAGGGCAGTCTTTGATGGCGTAGACCGCGCCCTCGTCGGTGCGCGAGTAGCGCTCCAGCCCGCGCTTGAGCATCGTCACCAGCGTCGACTTGCCCCCACCTACAGGTCCGACCAGTAGCAGGATGCGCTTGCGCACATCGAGCCGCTTCGCAGCAGGCGCAAAATATTCCTCCACCAGCTGTTGCAGCGTGCGATCCATGCCGAACAGCTCAGAGGTGAAGAATTTGTATTCGCGCGGTTGTCCCTCGCCTCGCTCCTCAACGCCCGCGCTGATTATCATATCGTATATACGCGCGTGCGCGAGGTTCGCCACCTTCGGGTTCCTCTGCACAATCTCCAGATACTCCCGAAAAGTGCCTTCCCATGCAATCTGTTTCTCCAGCCGTCGCTGCTCTTCAATTTGGCGCAAGAAATCGGCTGCGCTCATACTCGTTGACCCCCTTGTGCGCTCCACGGGCAGTCGGGTCGCGTGTTCCCGCGACGGGCGTTCGGTTTGCCTCACAATGGTCACCCCATGCCTAAAGGATACAGGGTCGCCTCTACGACGCCATAGGTCTATTATCGGTTAGACGCGATGGAAATCGCAGGGGTTTCTGACCCGTGAGGGAAGTATTCCATATGTGCCGTGTAAACCTCGCGCATTTCGGCGGATGCGACGGGGCTGCCTCCCCGAACGCCAGCTCTGAAAGAGTACTGCCCGCTGTAGCAGGCGTCTGCCTGCCATGCAATTATACTACGGTTTTAGCGCGGAAGGCGTTCCCAAATTAGCCAATTGGGCGTAGCGCAATGGTCTTTTCGCGCAGGCGTTTGTATGCCAAGCCTGCCAGCGGCTTGAGGTTCACGATGTCCTCGCGGTTGTAGCGCAACAGCGTCTCCAGCGCGGTCTCGTGCCCCAGTCGGTACGCTTTCCAGAGTTGCACCGCTTCGCGCCCGCTCAGCCCGTCCAAGTCGGGGTCGCGCAGCAGCCCCAGTTGCTGCTCGATGCGCTTTAGCCCGCCGCGCAGCCCCAGCCGACGCAGCGTCGGACACAAGTCCAGATGCAGCTGATCCAACGCCAGCTTCGGGAAGTTGCGGTACAGCATCGGCACATCGAAGTTCAGCCCGTTGAAGGTCACCAGCATCGAGAACTCGGCAATGAAGTCGGGGAACTCGTCGAGGTTGTCGCCCAGCACGAATTGGTAGACCTCCTCGCCGTCGTAGACGCCGATAACAGTAATCTGCGTTGCGCCGTCGGTCTCGATGTCAAGGTAGGCAGTGTTGTATCGGAACTCTTCGTAGGCGCGCCAGTGCTCCTTGATGGGCAGTCGCGTGGCAAAGTAGGCGTGGTCGCCCTCTTCCAGCGCCTCGATAGAGGTCGCCGCGCCCTGCAGCACGGCGCTGAGGTACGGTTCACTGATGCGCCACCGCCGCGGGTTCTCCACAAGGGTGTACCAGTCCACTGCTCCTTGCAGCCACAGTTCGCGTTCGACCTTCTCGTCGATGCCCGGAATGTGAATGTAGGTGCGCGTCAACACAGTGGGTTAAGTGTACCTTGTAGCGTCAAGACACCGTCTCGAAGACCTATCCCGTGTCCTTAACGCGCTCTTAACCCCGCAAGGCTATAATTGTGGGTATGGCTGTGCGGCGTTTTGTGGCTCTTTTTGGTGCATGGTGCGCGCCTTGGAGTTTCGCGCTCTCGCAATCCCACCCCCTGCTCAGTTCGGGTCCGATGCTCGGCTACGCGGAGATGACCGAAGTCGCAATTTGGGTGCAAACGACGCAGGAGGCGACCGTGCAACTGCGCTACTGGCAGCAGGGCAAGCCCGAAACCAGTCGCCTAACGGAACCCATTCGCACGACGAAAGCAGGCGACCACATCGCGCTCTTTCGGCTGACCGACCTGCCGTTCGGGACGCGGTTCGAGTACGAGCTGTACCTCAACGGCGAGTATGTCAAGCGCGACTATCCGCTGGTGTTCCAGACACAGCCGCACTGGCGCTGGCGCACCGACCCGCCAGAGTTTACTATCGCGTTTGGCTCCTGCGCCTACTTCAACGACCCTGTGGTAGACCGCCCAGGCAACCCCTACGGCGGCGAGTACGAGATTTTTCTGGCAATCCATCGCCTGCGCCCCGACCTGATGCTCTGGCTGGGCGACAACATCTACTATGTGGAGCCGGACTGGCTGACCGAGTCGGCGATGCGTCGGCGGTGGCGGCTCAGTCGCCAGCAACCTGAGCTGCAGCCGCTGCTGGCAAGCACGCACCACTACGCTATCTGGGACGACCACGACTACGGTCCCAACGATTCCGACAGCAGTTTCCGTCTCAAGGACGCCGCGCTGCGCGTGTTCGCCGACTATTTCCCGCAGGTGCGCTATGGGCTACCCGACGCGCCTGGCTGCTTCTACCGCTTCGAGTGGGGCGATGTGGAGTTTTTCATGCTGGACGACCGCACCTACCGCTCGCCCAACAAGCTCGCACCCTCGCCCGACAAGCGCATGCTTGGCAAGGCGCAACTGGAGTGGCTCAAAAACGCCCTCAAGTCGTCCAACGCGACCTTCAAGATCATCGCTTGCGGCGGGCAGATGATCAACCCGATGGTCTACTTCGAGGGCTTTGGGTTGTTCCCTGACGAGCAGCGGGAACTGTTCGATTTTATCGCGCGGGAGCGCATCACGGGCGTAGTGTTCCTGTCGGGTGATCGGCACATGGGCGAGCTGCTGAAGGTGCAGCGCGAGGGCTGCTACCCGTTCTACGAGCTGACCGCCAGCCTGCTCACGGCGGGACCCGCGAACGGGCATCCCGACGAGGCGAACAACCCCGCGCGTGTGCCGAGCACTTGGGTGCGCGGGCAGCGAAACTTCGGGCTAATCCGCGTGCTGGGCAAACGCGGCGAGCGCAAACTCGTGCTGAGCCTGTGCGACAAGGACGGCAAGCCGCTCTTCGAACACACAATCACGGAAAGCGAGCTGCGCTGGCAGAACTAAAAAAATAATCTACCTCAGACAAGATGTCAGTATCCAAAATCGTTTTGTCCATCGCCGACCCGTAGCGGGCGCGTTTCACGCTCGTTCATAATCGCCTCAACCAGCGCGTCTATGAGTTCCGCGTGCTCGCGAAAAAGCCCGATCAAGGGGCGACTACTCGCCTCACACACAGGTTGAATAATGAGCCGCACGCGAGTGCCCTCAGGCAGGTTCACAGGCTCCTCCAGCTCAATCTGCGCCCCACGAATCGTTCCAGTGCGCCGCATGACTGTTTCAGTATACCTGCAGTGCCGCATTTGCCTGCCAGATGGTACACTATTAGCGGGATGGTCTACGCTGGGCGGTTCACGGTCTCCACGAAGGGCAACGACGACATGCTCGACATCACAGGCAGCGTCGAGCAGGCGATTCTGGAATCGGGCGTCGTGAACGGCATCGCGACGGTGTTCGTGGTCGGCTCGACGGCGGCAATCACCACGATTGAGTACGAACCAGGCTTGAAGCAGGATATGGCGTCGCTGCTGGAGCGGCTGATTCCGCGCGACGCGCCGTATGCACACGAAGCGCGCTGGCACGATGACAACGGGCACGCGCACCTGCGCGCCTCGCTGCTGGGACCCTCGCTCACCGTGCCCATTGTGAACGGACGCATGACGCTGGGCGCGTGGCAGCAGATTGTCCTGCTCGACTTCGACACCCGCCCGCGCACACGCACCGTGCATGTGCAAATCCTCGGCGAATAGCCGATACACACGGCAGGAAACCCGCGCGCGGGGGCGAATCCTGCGCTTGCTATGCGACTGTGGGGGACTGTTTTGGGCTGCTGGTGCGCCGCGTCGCTCAGCCTCGCGACAGCGCAACAGGTGGAGTTCCCGCTGGAGTTCTACTCGTTCGCCGAGATTGCCCAGCGGATGTCGGTAGATGGACGACGCATCGAGTGCGCGCGCGACTTGCGGCAGCGACTCGCGCTGATCCACCTCAAGCCGCGCCCATGGCAACAGACGCGCGAACTGCTGGAAAAGGCGTTGGATGTGCGCTTCCGCAAAATCAGCGACGCCGAGAACCGCTGGATCTTAGAGCGCGACCCCGAAGTCGTGCGCGTGGAACGCCAACGGCGCGAACGGCTTGCAAGCTACCTCGATAAGGAAGGCGCACAAGGTCTGCGCATGTTCAGGTTGCTCTTGGACAAAAGCATTCCGCCTGAAAAAGTGTTCGAGACCGCTCAAGAGTTTCAGCCTGACAGGGCGCCAAGCGAAGCAGAGCGTCAGCAAATGGTCACCGTGATTGAGATGCTTCGCGAAATGCCTGTTGAAACTGCCTTGCGCAACTGGCGCGCTCACAAACAACTGGCAAAAGCGTTGGCTCCGCTTCTTGACAACCAGAGCGAGGCGGTGCGCCTACTGACAGAGAAGCCGCTTGCCAGCTACGGCTTTGCCCAAGAGGAGCTTCAGTGGGCGGAACGAATCGCTCAGGGCGAGGATGAAAAGTGGGCGCAGATGCACGGCGACCTCTTGCAGCGCTACGAGCATCCGCTGCTTAAGCAAGCGCGGGCGCTGATTGCGTTGGGCGATTTCACGAACTCCTACGCCTCAAGTTGGGCAGCCGATGCGCTCTTGCGCCAGTTGCAACCGCCGCTGCGCGCTCTTGATGCGATTGAGCAAGGCGTCGTCGCACGAGTTTATGAGCTTTCCCTCCCGCCTGAACTCGCTGCGTGGCTGCTCAACGATGTGGACGGCACGAAAATCCCGCTGAATGCTACGGAGCCTGTGCCGTTGCGGCTGTTGGTAGAAGCCAAGTGGGGGCGGTGGGGAGGTTATGATGTAGCGATAGAGCCTCTCGAACCGCCCAGCAAGATGCGCATCTACTCGCTTCCTCGAATCAATGCGCGGCTATTCTTTCTGCCTGAATTCGCGTATCGTGCCTTCCAGCGGTTCGATCCAGACTTGGCGCAGGCGTACCAAGCCGCATATGAGCGACACAAGCAACTGCTAGATGACCCGTCCGTGCGTGCGCCGCTCGACGCTTCCGCCCGCAGTCTGGCGCGTACGCTTCACGAGTGGGCGCAGAAGCATCAGGTGGAACTCATCACCGAAGTGCTGCCCGAAGCGAGCTACGGCAGTCAGGGCAAGACGCTTGCTGATTGGCTGGAGAAGAGCGTCGACCCCTACCTGCTGGAACGCCACGACACAGTGTGGGTGGTGCGCCACTGGGCAGCGTTCGTGCAGCGCGTGCCCGACCTGCCGTTGGCTGCCCTGCGCGACCTGCTACGCACCAAAGGCGACTACGCCGACTGGCGCGCGTTTTACCGCGCCATCACGCCCGAACAGGCGCGCTGGCTGCGGGTGTGGGGGGAAGAAATAGCGAGCTTTACCCTTGCCGAAGAATTACTGGGCACATCGCTTCCCGTCGACAACTTCGCTCATGCTTGGCTGGTCATGGAGATTCTGGAGCATCTCCCACCTGCCCAGCGCGACTCGCTGTGGCGCTATCAAGGCGTTGAACCCGTCGCCGTGCCGTTAGCGACACTGCCTCCAAACGCGCGGGTGCAACTGGCGCGTAGCCTTGATCGCTGGCGCGCTGTGCTGCTAACGGACGAGTACAAACACCTCTTTGCGGAGGACAGTGCCTTGCTGGTAGAGCAGCTCGTGCTAAGCCGTAGTATCGGCAACTGGGCAATCCACCTGCCCAACCTTGCCAAAACCGACACGCGCCGATCCGACCTGCTGTTTGCGACGGTTATGCCAGGCGAATTCTCGGACTACATGAAGACAGGCGAGCGCAAAGCACCTCCAGTAAATGATTGACCGAGCGCGACTCTGGTGTCCGACAGGTACAATCAACGCGCGGAGGAGAAGCGATGCACGCTTTGCCTGTGCCAATACCGACCGAGCAGTTGCGAGAGTTCTGCCAGAAAAACCACATCCGCCGTCTGGCGGTGTTCGGCTCCGCGCTCAGAAATGACTTTCGTCCCGACAGCGACATAGACCTGCTGGTGGAGTTCGAACCCGACCACACACCCAGCTTGCTCCAGATGGCGCGACTGGAGCGCGAACTATCAGCGTTTTTCGACGGGCGCAAAATCGACCTGCGCACTAAAGAAGACCTCAGCCGCTACTTTCGAGATGCTGTGGTGGCGAGCGCGAAGGTGATTTACCATGCACGATGAGGAGGACACCGCATGACAGGCTATGTTATCGGCGTCGATGTCGGCACGGCGAGTGCGCGGGCAGGGCTGTTTGA